>Ga0233425_10000284_pt1 | contig 134254 bp, 104 predicted proteins | sample Watercolumn_Towu_2_FD_181712 | JGI IMG/M metagenome (GOLD analysis project Ga0233425, IMG submission 181712) | Freshwater microbial communities from Lake Towuti, South Sulawesi, Indonesia - Watercolumn_Towuti2014_140_MG | ecosystem: Environmental > Aquatic > Freshwater > Lake | place...
AGAGAAGGCGGTGCCGGCCACAGCACTGTTCACTATCCACTGTCCGCTGTCCACTCTCACATCGTCCTTCCCACGACCAACCACGGGCGTTACAGTAAGGCCGCCGTTTCCGGAAGCCGAATACTCTTGATAGCTCGAACACGGATGATGAGCCCACCCGAAATCATTCAGGACGCAGCACCCGATATGCCCTCCGGTATGACTTCGCTGCTGAGCGGTGTTTCCCGCCGCGCATTCCTCCGGTTTGGAGGCTTGGGCGTGCTGAGCCTGAAGGCCAAGGAACAGGTCGCGGCCCAGCAGGCCAAAGTCGAAGCGACCGGCAAGGGACGCCGGAGTTGCATCTTCCTGCTGCTTACCGGCGGACCGGGACACCTCGACACGTTAGATCCAAAACCGCTGGCTCCGGTCGAGTATCGCGGGCCGCTGCAAGCCATTCAAACCGCCGTGCCCGGCGTGCTGGTTTCCGAAGCGTTGCCGAAGCTGGCGTCGCGACTGGACCGCGTCGCCATCCTCCGTTCGCTGTGGCACGACGCGGCGTCGATTCACGAGACCGGCCTGCAACTCATCCAGACCGGACGCCTTTCGCGCAACGGGACAACTCATCCGAGCATGGGTTCCATCGTGGCGCGGTTGCTCGGTTCGCGAAACCATTTGCCGCCGTACGTTGTCCTGCCGCGATTGCTCGGGCAGACGGGCGTCAACGCGTGGCAAGGTCAGCGAGCTGGTCATCTCGGCGCGGAATTCGATCCGTTCGATCTGTCGATGCTCGCCATCCGCGATCCGCTCGAATTCTGGTCGTCCACAAGCTGGTCGAGCATCTCGGCGTGGCTCAGCGATGAACTGCGAACGGCACTCAAGTACCACGACGAACCGGAAGCGGTCCGGCAAGCCTACGGCGATTCTCAGTTCGGTCGGTCGTGCCTTTTGGCTCGGCGGTTGGTCGAACGCGGCAGCCGATTCGTCACGGTGAACATGTTTGAATCGCTGGCGGATCAGGTCACGTGGGATTGCCATGCGAACGGCAAGTGGGCTCCGGCGACCGTGGCCGATTACCGCGACCATCCGGCTCTCGGCCCGACGATTGATCAAGTCTTCAATGCGTTGCTCGACGACCTCGATCAACGCGGTCTGCTGAACGACACGCTCGTGGTCGCCGTCGGCGAATTTGGTCGCACGCCGAAACTGAACGACCGCGGCGGCCGCGACCACTGGCCCGGCGTCTGGTCGGGATTGCTGGCCGGCGGCGGCATCCCCGGCGGCCAGACGATCGGCAGCAGCGACTCCCGCGGCACCACCCCCGCCGACCGCCCCACCACGCCCGCCGAATTCGTCGCCACGATTCTGCAATCGCTGGGCCTCGATCTGGCCACGAAGCTGGAGACGCCGGGCGCCCCCGACCTCGCGCTGGCCGATCGCCAGCCGATCGGTGGTTTGGTCACGGGATAGCTGAAGGGATCAGGACCATGCCGTATTTCGTCCGCGTCGGAGCGATTCGCGAAAATGAATCGGGTGTTGGATCTCGCGGATACCAGATGTTCCGCCGTGGGAAAACGATCGTTGTTCGTTTTGGACCAGTCGAAGTTCATCGCAGCGGCAATCTGCAATCGCATTTTTTTTGGGCACGTCGGCCGCAAGAAAAGACTTACCGACGCTCGTCTGAGGAAAGTGCAAAGCGGTCACTGCGTGAGATGACCCGCGAACGCGAGCACGAGTACTCAAAACTACCACGAGGGGTTCGCATTCGGTAACCGCGGGAGGCAACTGGAGTCCGCTTCGATGCAAGTAATAATTCAAGTCGTGTGTTCGAAGGGCTTAAGCTTGCGCCAGGCAATCGTCCGGGATGAGAAGTTGGAACTCTTCGGATTGGTAGTGTCTGAGCACAAACGACAGGGTCGTGCACACGGTTGGGCGAAAGTCCACAGCACCGCGAACGACAGCCGAGGTGCCTTGAATCTCGAGTGGGATAGCACCACGAACGTGTTGCTTTGCAGGGTCGTGACCAAGGGCGGTGCTTCGAAGCTGATCATTGGCGACTTCGTGAATTACTTGATGCGTCGATTTCGGAGGCGTATCACAGCAATCAACATCCTACCAGGCTGACACAACGAAGTACGGTAGGTCGAGGCGCCGAGTGCCACGGGCGGCTTGTCCGCCATTGTGAGGGCCTCGCGACTTGGCCGGATGACGCAGCGAGTAGCGTGTGCCGAGCGCTGCGAGTCACACCAAAGCCACCCGAGCGGTGCGACTCCCGCCGCGCATCGAACACTTCGATTATCGAGGAAGGTGAATCATGCGATCAGCCGTGATCATTGATGCCGTGCGCACGCCGATTGGGAAGGCTTCGGCGGAGATCGGCAACTACCGCGATGTGCGAGCCGAGGACCTGTCGGCTCACTGCATCCAGTCGTTGCTGAAACGAACGGGCGTCGACCCGCACCTCGTTGAAGACGTGCGCTGGGGATGCGTGCAACAGCAGGGAGAGCAGGGGTTGGACATTGCCCGCATCGCGGCGTTGATCGCCGGGTTGCCGATCGAAACGGGTGGTGTCACGGTCAACCGCAACTGTGCATCGGGCCTGCAGGCGATCAACGACTGTGCCCTCAACATCGCCGCCGGCTGCGAAGACGTGCAGATTGCCGGCGGGGTCGAACACATGGACCATGTGCCCATGACCAAGGCGTACGATCCCGCGCCGAGCCTGTTTCGCCGCCACAGCGAAGCGATCATGCACATGGGTCTGACGGCGGAATACCTCGCCGTGAAATACGGCATCGGCCGTGCGCCGCAGGACGATTTCGCGCTGCGCAGCCACCAACTAGCCGCGCAGGCGACTGACAGCGGGGCGTTCGCGGCTGAAATCTGCCCGACGTGGGGCCGCGACGAAGCGGGCCGAAAAGTTGAAGTGACTCGCGATCAGGGAATCCGCGCGGACACATCGCTCGCCGCGCTCGCGGCCCTGCCGCCGGCGTTCAACCCCGCCGGTGGATCGGTGACGGCCGGAAGCAGTTCGCAGATCAGCGTGGGGTCGGCGGCGCTGCTGGTGATGTCCGAGGAGAAATGCCACGAGCTGGGATTGCGACCGATGGCTCGCATCAAAGCGATGGCCGTGGCCGGTGTCGATCCGTGCGAGATGGGAATCGGTCCGGTCCCGGCGGTTCACAAGGTTCTCGCGCGGGCCGGGCTCAAGCTTGGCGACATCGATTGCATCGAAATCAACGAAGCGTTTGCCGTGCAGGTGCTGTCGGTGCTCAAGCTGCTGGGGATCGGTCAGGACAAGGTGAACACGCGAGGCGGTGCGATCGCGCTCGGCCATCCGCTTGGCGCGAGCGGCGCTCGCGTCGCGACGACGCTGCTGTACCGCATGCGCGATGCGGGAGCACGGTACGGATTGGCGACGCTGTGCGTCGGTCAGGGGCAGGGAGTCGCGACGATTTTTGAGGCGGTTTGATTTTTCGGAGCGAAGGGGTCGGGAGTCTTTTTCAGGTCGGTAGGCAATGCAAGACTTCCGGAGGCACCAAGGCCGACCTGAAAAAGACTCCCGACCCCGTGACCTGCAGCACCCCTCACCCCCTACCCCTCTCCCCAAAGGGGAGAGGGGGGATGTGAATTGAATGATGACCAACAACCTGGCCAGCATGCACCGCGAAACGTGTCGGCGACTGGGGCCGAACTGCGCGCTGCGGTTCAAGCGGTGGGGTCGGTATCGGGATTTCAGTTGGCACGATTATCGACGCGACGCGGACGGCGCGGCGGTGGGGCTGATCAAACTCGGAGTGCAGTCGGGTGACCGGGTGGCGATGCTGTCCGAGAATCGATACGAATGGCTCGTCGCGGACCATGCCATCCTGAGCGCCGGTGCCGCCACTGTACCGATGCACGCGCCGTTGACTCCGCCGCAGGTGGCATATCAAGTCGAGCACAGCGAGGCACGGGGGATCATCGTCAGCAACCAGGCGCAGGTGGACAAGGTTTGCGAGGTGCTGGCCGAACTGCCTCGACTGGAGTTTCTGATCTCGTTTGAACCGTTGGTCGCCCCCTCACCCCCAACCCCTCTCCCCCGGTGGGGCGAGGGGAGAGAGCTGGTTGAACCGGTGGCCGGTTGCGCTCGGGATCGCGCGCCCCTCACCCCCAACCCCTCTCCCCCTTCGGGGGCGAGGGGAGACTCAGTGGTCGATCGTTTGCGAGTGTTGACGTGGGACGGGCTGAAACATCGCGGCTGGCAGCGCGGGGCGGACGGGTTGAACGAAATCTTGCGCCGCGAGGCGGTGCTCACGGCGGACGAACTGGCGACGATCATTTACACGAGTGGCACGACAGGGAATCCGAAAGGCGTGATGCTGACACACGGCAACCTGCTGTCCAACGCCGCAGCGACGGTCAAGGTTTCCGATCTGCGACCGGGCGACATCGAGTTGAGTTGGTTGCCGTACAGCCACATCTACGCGCGCACGGTCGATCACTACGCGACGACTTTGTCCGGCACGGTGCTCGCGCTGGCGGAATCAATCGAGACTCTCACGACGAACCTGGCCGAGGTCCAGCCGACCTGGATGACGGCGGTGCCGAGGTTTTACGAGAAGGTGTGGTCCAGCGTGGAATCGATGTCGCCGGCCGAACGGTCGGCGGAGTTGCACCGCATCTTCGGGCCTCGGTTGAGGCAGCTCTCGTCGGGTGGCGCGCCGTTGCCGCGACACGTCGCCGATGGGTTCGATGCGGCGGGCGTGCCGCTGCTGGAGGGCTACGGGTTGACCGAGTCATCGCCGGTGATCAGTTTCAACCGGCTGGATTGCTATCGGCTGGGGTCGGTCGGTCAGGCGGTCCCCGGCGTTGAGGTGCGAATTGCCGACGACGGCGAGATCCTGACGCGCGGGCCGCACGTCATGCGGGGATACTGGAAGAACCCGGAGGCCACGGCCGACACGATTCGCGATGGTTGGCTGTTCACGGGGGACATCGGCCACGTGGACGCCGGCGGATTCCTGTTCATCACCGGTCGCAAGAAGGACCTGATTATCACGTCGCTGGGGAAGAACATTTCGCCGTCGGAACTCGAACGGCTGCTCGTGAGCGATCCGCTGATCGATCAGGCGGTGGTGTACGGCGATCGCCGGCCGTACGTCACGGCGCTCGTCGTGCCGAATCTGGAGAACCTGGCTTTGCAGTCGGCGACGCTTGCGGGCGACCTGCAAATCGCGGATGGTTACATCCGCAACCCGGCGGTGATCGAGTTGTTTCAGAAGCGAGTGGACGCTGTCATGCAGGCGGTCAGCCAGCCGGAGCGCGTGCGGAAGATTTTGCTGCGGGCACGTCCGTTTCAACTGGCCGACGACGAAGTCACGGCGACGCTGAAGGTGCGTCGCCATCACATCATTTCCAAATGCGAGGCCGAATTGTCGGCTTTGTATGAATAGAGCCAGATTCAAATCCGATTCGGGTGCCACGGGCGGATTGTCCGCCCGTGCAACGTCCAGCGACGCTCGTACTGGCAGCAAGCTGCCAGTGGCACCCCTCCGTGATTTTGAAACTCGCTCGTGTTTTGGTGCCTCACATCTCGGAGAAACTCATGCCTGACTTGTCTCGACGAATTGGCTTATCGGCGATGCTGCTTGGTGCGGTGGTTTCGATGTTCATCCCAATCGGAGCCACTCCGGCAGAGGAGACGGCACTGGATCGGTACGTGAAGAAGGCCGATCCGAGCTACGCGTGGAAGATTGCTCGCGAGACGAACGGGAACGGGGCGACGCAATTCATCGTCGATCTGACGTCGCAGACGTGGCGGACCGAGAAGGACGTGAACCGGCCGGTGTGGCAGCACTGGGTGAACATCGTCAAGCCGGACAAGGTGACGTCGAGAACGGCGTTCCTGTTCATCGTGGGCGGAGCCAATGGCGGCGAGGCCCCGGGGTCGGCGGACGCGCGCACGATGCAAATTGCCACGGCGACGAACACGGTGGCGGTGGAGCTGAAAATGGTCCCCAACCAGTCGCTCATTTTTCATGGCGACGGCAAGGAGCGGAAGGAAGACGACTTGATCGGCTACACGTGGGACCAGTTCCTCAAGACGGGAGACGAAACGTGGCCGGCCAGGCTGCCGATGGTGAAGAGCGCGGTGCGGACGATGGACTGCGTGCAGGAAGTGCTCGCCAGCGAGCGTGGCGGCAAGCTGGCGATCGACGACTTCGTCGTCGCGGGCGGTTCCAAGCGCGGCTGGACGACGTGGTGCACGGCCGCCGTGGACACGCGCGTGCGGGCGGCGATCCCGATCGTCATCGACGTGCTCAACGTGAACGCGTCGATGCAACACCATGTCGGCGCGTACGGGTTTTACTCGCTGGCCATCAAGGACTACATGGAACACAACATCATGCAGCGGATGCGCGATCCGCGGCTGAAGGACCTGTACCAGATCGAGGACCCGTACTCGTACCGCGATCGGCTGACGATGCCGAAGTTCATCGTCAATTCGGCGGGCGACGAATTCTTTCTGCCCGACTCGTCGCAGTTCTATTTTGACGACTTGAAGGGGGAGAAGTATCTGCGGTACGTGCCGAACTCGAATCACTCGCTGCGCGACACGGATGCGGTTGAGAGCATGGTGGCGTTTTACCAGACCGTGCTGACGGGCCGCCCGCGGCCTCAGTTTTCGTGGTCGTTTGACAAGGATGGTTCGATCCGCGTCGAGACGAAAACGCCCGTGAAGGGGGTCACGCTCTGGCAGGCGACGAATGCGAAGGCGCGTGACTTTCGGCTGGCGGTCATCGGCAAAGCGTACATCAGTCAGCCGCTGGAGGCGCAGTCCAACGGGATCTTCGTCGGAAAGATCGCCACGCCGAAGCAAGGTTGGTCGGCGTTCTTTGTCGAGCTGACCTATGACGTCGGCCCGCCGTTCCCGCTCAAACTGACCACCGCGGTCCGCGTACTTCCCGAAACGCTTCCGTTCGCGGACGTCGACCCGGTGAAGGCGCCGCTGGAGTCGATTCCGGCCGAGAAGAAGGCAGCCGGTCGTTAGCGTTCGGATTTCAATTACGCCTCCCCGCCCGGTCGAACTGACGACGTGCAAAACGTCGTCGAGTTCAGCCGGATGAGGAGGATCACGTCACGCGATGCAGTCGCTTGACTCTCCGTCTGCGCGGACGTCATTCGCCTTCCCGATTCCAACGCCCGTCTGCCCATTCCCCATCGCCGCGAGTTGGCGATCATGGTCCGCGGAGTGGCGGCCCCGGTACCCGAAATGGGTCCGAATAGAACGGGCCGTGGTTGTGGTGTCACTGCGGCGCATCGAAACCGCCAAACGAGTCAACGTACTCGCGAGCCTTGGCGCAGGCGAGTTGATCATCGTGTCGGCGGTTGATGGGGGAGCATTCTGTTCGCTGAGACGCCAACGGACGAGTGCACGCACGTTTCCGGCACGGTCGGACAACTGGCATGGCCATTGCTGACGAATTGGCAGGGCGATCTCCGAGGTGGCAAGCCATGAGTGGATTTCGCGTCGAACGTGACGCGGTGGGCGACGTGCAGGTTCCTGCAGAGTCGTATTTCGGTGCGCAAACGCAGCGTGCGGTCGAGAAGTTTCCCGCGAGCGGACTGCGGTTTCCTCGTTCGTTCATTCGCGCGCTGAGAATCGTCAAACTGAGTGCTGCACGCGTGAATGCGGCCCTCGGGTTGTTGAGCGTCGATCTCGCGAGGGCCATCGAAGTTGCCGCCGAGGACGTCATTTCCGGGCGGCTCGATGACCAATTCGTCGTCGACGTGTTTCAAACGGGTTCGGGTACGTCGACGAACATGAATGCCAACGAAGTGATCGCCGGGCGGGCGAATGAGCTCCTCGGCGGTTGTCGCGGCGGCCGTTCCGCGGTGCATCCGAACGATCACGTCAACCTCGGCCAGTCATCAAACGATGTCTTTCCCTCGGCGATCCATGTTGCCGCCGCCGAGGTCATTGAGCAGCAAACGCAACCGGAGTTGTATCGGTTGCAGGGAGTCCTGGCGGCGAAGACCATCGAGTTCGACAAGGTGCTCAAAATCGGTCGAACCCACCTGATGGATGCCACGCCGGTTCGTCTCGGCCAGGAATTCAGCGGTTATGCCAGCCAGATGGAACACGCGATCCGTCGTCTACAAGCGGTCAGGCCGCATATCAGCGAGTTGGCCATCGGCGGGACCGCGGTGGGGACGAGGATCAACACGCACCCGGAATTCTCAGAGCGCGTGGTTTGCAACATTTCCGAAATCACTGGCCTGCGATTCACGCCGCCCGCTGATTTCTTCGAGGCGATTGGAAGTCGCGACGCGGTGGTCGAGACGTAGGCAGCGCTGCGTTCGGTGGCGGTCAGTTTGACCAGAATCGCCAACGACATTCGCTGGCTGGCATCGGGACCGCGCTGCGGTCTGGGCGAGTTGATGCTGCCAACCGTCCAGCCTGGTTCATTGATGATGCCGGGCAAGGTCAATCCGGTGTTGTGCGAGTCCGTCATGCAGGTGGCGGCTCAGGTCGTCGGCAACGACTCCACGATCGCCTGGTCCGCGGCGCTCGGCAGCAATTTCGAGCTGAACGTGATGCAGCCGGTCATGGCCTTCAACCTGCTGCAGTCGGCGGACCTGATTGCCCGCGTGTGTCATTTGTTTACAACGAAGTGCGTGCTCGGGTTGAAGGCCAACGCACGTCGATGTGCGGAGCAGGTGGAACAAAGTCTGTCGTTAAGCACGGCGTTGGCAACCGTCATTGGCTACGACCTGGCCGCGAGGATTGCTCAGTCCGCCTCCGAGACCGGCCGCACCGTCCGTGAAGTTGCGCTGGAGCATCCGGAATTCAAGGGGCAGCCCGAACTGGTGTCGCGCCTGCTCGATCCACGTGGCCAGACCGAGGGCGGAACTGGCGCCGCGCGAACGGGAGGTCACTAATGTTCGATTTCAGCGTTGCAAACCTGAGAGAATTCTGGCAGGACCTGGCACTGCAATGGGGATTGAGTTTCCTGAAGGCAGCCGCGATTCTGGTGGTGGGCTGGTTTGCGGCCCGAGCGACAACCGGCTTGCTCGCCAGGTTCCTTCGCGGCGTACGCCTCGATCCCACTCTGATCGGATTCCTGACGAGCATGGCCTATGCGTTCGTGTTGATCGTCGTTGGCGTGGCCGTGCTGGCACAGTTGGGAGTGCAGACAGCGTCGCTTGTCGCGGTGCTGGGAGCGATCGGCCTGGCGCTGTCGCTGCAATCGTCGTTGGCGAATCTGGCCAGCGGTATCATGATCCTGTTGTTTCGATTGTTTCGTGTCGGAGACACGATCGAAATCTCAAACGTGCGCGGCCGGGTTTTGGAAATCCTGGTCTTTCAAACGATTCTCATCAGCGACGACGGACAGCGTGTGTTCGTTCCGAACGCGAAAATCACCGCCGAGATCGTTCGGCACCGACCGGCGGAGGCCGCCGCGTTGGCACACGAATCTGCGGCGCCGGGCAAAGTAGAGAAAACGCCATGACCAATCATGCGCCCACCGCCGTCAAGCCACTTTCCGGTGGCATTCTTCATTGCCAGTCAAACAGGCACACCCGCCCTTCGAGATCGTGACGGGCAAGCGTGCCCGTCCTGGTCCGTTATCCGTCCGTGAATTTGTTGGCAGGCTGTGAGATCCCTTGCCGGGTCCACACGGACGTTGGTTGGAGGTCACGGAGTGTCTCGCCGACACAGTTAACCCCGAGGGTGCTGTTTTCGTGCGACGAGATGCCCTCGCGCCGACTGGGGGCTGACGCCGCCCGGTTCGCCAACATCGTTTGTTACCTGTCGTTCCGCGCGTGTTATTTCATTCTCCGCTGACGGCCGTAAGTCGTTATCGACTCACTTGGCGCGTTGCGTCGGCCGCCCGCAAACTTCGCCCAGCCTTTCTGCATTTCCAATTCGAAGCAGTATCATTTTTGCGGAGTCTCAGGAAACGCCGATGATGGGAGGGGCAATTCGATTGTGACGGCAGTGCATTCATGGCGTGGATTCATTCGGTACTCGATCGGTTGGAGGACTCCGCGAACTGGGGCTACAGTCCCCAGTCGCAGCCGGCGAGCGAACCGGTTGCGCTGGCCGCGTTGACGCTGGCCGCGCACGGCCGGAGGGTGGCCGCCCAACGTGCGGCCAGTTGGCTCGTGGCGGCGCAGATCGCGAGTGGCAGCGTGGGAATCAGCGCTACGGAATCGGCTCCGCAGTGGCCAACGGGCCTCGCCGTGCTGGCGTGGAAGGCTGTGACCAACGGTCAGGCGTCACGGGACCTCAACGAATCGCAGGAACAGTCGCATATTCCGACGGTTCGGGCGTTGAATTGGCTGCTGGCGTCGTCGGGTGAAAAGATCGAACGGTCCGCGGCACTCAAGCACGATTCGACGCTGCAGGGTTGGTCCTGGGTCGACGGAACGCATTCGTGGCTCGAACCGACCGCGTTCGCTGTGCTGGCGCTCAAGGCCTGCGGACTGGAACGCCATCCACGGACTCGTGAGGGCGTGCGTTTGATCGTCGACCGGCTGCTTCCGTCCGGCGGTTGCAATTACGGTAACACGGAAGTGTTCGGTCAGACACTCAGACCGCACATGCTGCCGAGTGGTCTCGCGTTGACCGCCCTCGCCGGCGAATCCGACCCCTCGGGGCGGCTGGACCGCACATTGACCTACGTCGCGGACGCGGTTGGTCCGGAAACCACGGCAGCCTCGTTGGGCTGGGCAGTCATCGGACTGGCGGCACATGGCCGGCTGCCGAACGGTTTCGAGCGCTGGCTCGAAACGGCGGCCGAACGCACGACGCAGCGTGGAGCTTCGCTGCCTCGACTGACGCTGCTCACCCTCGCGGCTTTGGGTTCGGAGACTCCCTTCTTCATGCTGACCCGGCCACGAGGTGTGTCATGACCGACCGAACGACTTCGCCGGGCGACAATCGCACGCCGCCGACTTCGCACGCCGCCGAAGTTGCCGATGCGTCGAAACTCGATCGCCGTACGTTGCTGATCAGTTCGGCCGTGGCCGGAGCCGGTCTGCTCGGTTTTGCCGTGGCCCGGCACGCGCTCGGCAACCGAGCGCCGGTGTTTCTGGCGGCGGGTCAAAAATACGACGGGTCGCTGGTGTCCACCATCCGCGACGGGCTGCTGGCGTGCGGTTTGCAACTCGAGTCGCTGCGCGGTCGTCGCGTGCTGCTCAAGCCCAACATGGTCGAGCCGCGCCGTGAAGCGCGGCACATGACAACGCATCCGGCAGTGGTGCGCTCGGTCGCCGAAGTCTTCCGCGGTTGGGAGGCCTCGGTCACCGTCGGTGAAGCGCCGGGACACGTGCGCGATACGGAGATGGCCCTCGTTGAATCGGGACTGGGCGAAGCGCTGGATGACGACCGGCTGCCGTTTGCGGACCTGAACTACGAGGATGTCCGCTGGGTGCCGAATCGCGGCCGAAAGTCGAAGCTGCCCGGCTTCCATTTTCCACACTCCGTCATCGAGGCCGATCTGATCGTTTCGCTGCCGAAGCTGAAGACGCACCATTGGGTCGGCGTGACGGCGGCCATGAAAAACCTGTACGGCACGCTGCCCGGTGTGAAGTATGGCTGGCCGAAGAATGTGCTGCACTACGCCGGCATTCCCGAAACCGTGGTGGACATCAACGCGTCGCTGCCGAAAGCGATTGCCGTGGTGGATGGCATCGAGTGCATGGAAGGGGACGGGCCAATCATGGGCACGCCCAAACAACTCGGTCTGATCGCGATCAGCCTTGCTCCGGCTGCCGTCGACGCCACGTGCGCGCGAATCATCGGGATCGAGCCGCGGCGCGTGAGGTATCTCGACCTGGCTTCGACAATCGGCGGGGTGATCGATCCCCGGCGAATCGAACAGCGTGGAGATGACTGGCGGCCGCTGGTCACTCCGTTCGAAGTCCTCGACGTCCCGCACCTGCGCGGCCTGCGAACCGATCCAAGCCGCGATCTGATCTAGGTGGGTGCCACTGGCGGCATGTCCGCCAGTGCGTGCGGCACGGGTGGACCAGCCACCTGTGTCACCCCAAGTCAGAGGGTTATCCCCCGCCGCTTGACGCGATCACCCGCGTCACCGTAGAACGCTCACGCCATGATCGACTACGACCCTCAAAGTTGGACGAGCCATCTGTGTGACGTGCGCGGATCGATGGTCCGCGACATCATGTATCGCGTCGTGATCTGCGTTGTGTGGTCCGGAGTCGTCGTGACCGTTCACACGTATGCAGCTCAGCCCGCCGGAGTGTCCCTCGCTATCCCGGAAACGGCGCACGTGCTGATTGGAGTCGCTCTCGGTTTGCTGCTCGTGTTTCGGACGAACGCGTCCTACGACCGGTTCTGGGAGGGTCGCAAACTGTGGGGCGGCATCGTGAATGAATCGCGCAACCTGGGCCGGCTGGTCAGCGTGCAGTTGGCGGGCGATCCGGCTTTGGCGCGGAGGGTTCTCGGTTGGACTTCGATCTTCGCCCGGGCAACGATGCACCAGCTTCGCGGCACGAGCCTGCCATTGGACGCTTGGGATGATCTGCCTTCCGATGCCGTCCGATCGGCCGCCGAAAGCCGACATCCGCCGATCGAGATCGCGAAGCAAATGACGTCGGGGCTGGATGAAGCTCGGCGGCGGGAGCTGATCACCGACATCTTGTTCACGCAGGCTGATGCGAATGTCCAGCAGCTCGTGGACTACCTCGGCGGCTGCGAACGCATCCACAAAACGCCGCTGCCGTTCGCATACGTCGTCCACCTGCGACGAGCCTTGATTCTGTATTGCTACACGCTGCCCTTCGCCCTCGTCGAACGCTTCGGTTGGCATGCCGTGACGGCCACGCTCTTGATCACGTACATCCTGACCGGCATCGAAGAAATCGGAGTCGAGATCGAGGACCCGTTCGAAGGAAGCGACAACGACCTGCCGCTGGAGGACATTTGCGTGACCGTAGACGCCAACCTTCGACAAATTGCCGACGGGTTGCCTCAGCCCGATTTGTCCCGCCGGTAGGTAACCAGGAACCGCGTTGGGACGCCATAGGTATTGAACTCGGTCGGGTGGGACTTGCCGGTCAGATCGTAGCAGACTCGCAATTCATCCTCGATCAATTCATAAATCGCCAGGAACGTCTTACCCTTGTTGGGGCCTTCGGTGCCGACGATTTCGAGAGTCTTGAGCGGCAACGAGGCGTCCACCTTGCACGTCCCTTCGTCGATTGCTTGGCCAACCGTGACAAGATATCTCCCGTCCTTGAGTTCCAGTTTCATCGATTTCAAGGTCTCGTCGGGAAACTTCACATCCCCGACCTGCGCGACCACAGGCTTCCACGTCCCCAGCAAAGCCTGATCGGGCTTCAATTCGCGGACATAGATGTTCTTGAAGTACAGCGTGTTGCCGTGGTTTTGAAGTTCGATTTGTCCAGTGGGATAGACCGGCTTGTCCCGTTCCCAAAAGTTCTCCAGCGTCACGTTGTTGACGACGACTTTGCCGTTGAGCTTGATCGTGGCTTTCTCGCCGACCATTTTGATGTGGAACGTGTTCCAGGTGCCGACCGGGTTGTCCGCCTTCACGTCGGGGAAGCGGGGATTCTTCTGGTTGTTCCAAAAACTGCCCGATCCCTTTTCGGCGCCGTGCTTGAAATACGGTTCCCATTCGGTGTCCCAAATCTGAATCTGCGGCGTGCCGCGCACGTAGATTCCGCTGTCGCCACCCTTTTCGATCTTCCAGTCCACGTACAGTTCGAAGTCGCCATAGTCCTTGGCCGTGCAGAGGCTGTCCCCCTTCCCGTCGAAAATGAGGACGCCGTTCTCGGCCTTCCAGTGCTCCCGCATTTTCTCATCTGCTTTTTTCTGTGCCTCGGCGAGCTCTTCCGGCTTCATCGCGGCCCGTGATTTCGGATTGCCGACGAGACCCTTCCAGCCCGTCAGGTCCTTGCCATTGAAGAGGGCGACAAATCCCTCCGGTGGCGTGTTGTCCGGCCTGTCGGCCGCCCAGGCGGCGGAGAAACCAAGCGGCGACAGCGAAACAATTGCCACGAGGGCGAAGCGGGCAACGGGACGGATCATGGTTGGCTCCAGAGATTCAAGGGCAATGCGGTGATGTCGTCATCCGAATCGAACGGGCCGTAAGCCGCGTTCGCGTGAGAGCCATCGTACTGCCGACGAGGCCTGAATTCCAGAAACCAATTTGGCGCAGGTCGTTCATTTCCACCAGGACGGCTCGACAAACAGGTCCTCCACCTGCATGCCGAAACCAGGGAGCAGATTGGCCGATTCGAGAACGCGGGCCGCCAGCAGATGCTCGCGCGGTCGCGTGGATTCCAAAACGTCGACCGATCGCGCGGCCGGGTCAATCACCCACACCTGTCGGACACCCATCGCCAGCAATTCGGTCACCCGATCCGACATGGTTCGGCGGCGGACGGGCGACGACCCAACTTCGACGACGAGGTCCGGGATTGAGTCGGTGATGTCCCGGTCGCTTTCAGCAAAGTCGACGTGACCAAGGAACAGGCTGACGGCGGGAAACCGGACGGTGTCGGGCGATCTCGAAAGGGTGAGACCCAGGTCAAAGCAGGCATATCCCACGCGGTGGCGCTGGAAGTAGCCGGCGAACTCCTTTCCCAGGTTGAGCACGATCGTCCCGTGATCCGGTTCCGGCGGCGCGAGAGTGACGACCTTGCCACGGACCAATTCCGTCCAGCGCCCGGAATCCGGCAGGTCGAACCGAGTGACTCCGAATTGCTCGGCGGTAAGAGTTGCCGTGTCGTTCAAGTGAACCCCTGAGATGACGAGCTTGGTGAAGATTTTCGTTCCGGCGCAGTGTCTCAAAAACAGATGCGGTTTGCCACGGTCGCCGCCGGGTATCGCGCTTGCCGCGACACGTCGGTCTCGGCACAATGGCAAACGTCAATTTCTTCATCCGCCGGAGTCAGCGGATGAAGTTCCAGAATCGGGACGGTATGCATGCGCATCAAAGTTCAGCGAGGTCCGGCCTCCTCCCCTGCAGCCTCGTTTCTCCGGCGGGGACATGGGATCGTCGCGAAGTTGGGTCTCGTGGCAATTGGGCTTGTTGCCGCGTGGTCGTTTGCTGCTCGTGGCGCGGAACCGCCGGCGGCGGCTCCGCCGGACATCGCGAGCTACGACAGTTTGATCACGGCCGCGGATCGGGAACACTGGTCGTTCCAGCCTGTGCGGTCTGTCGCCGCGCCGGACGTACGCGATCGGGCGTGGGTCCGCAACCCGATCGACCAATTCGTGCTGACGAAGCTCGAAGCGAAGGGATGGCGGCCGTCGCGGCCGGCCGAACCGCACGCGATCCTCCGCCGCGCGCATCTCGACTTGGTTGGCCTGCCGCCGACGCTCGTGGAACAGGACGCATGGCGTGCCGACTCGTCACCGGAAGCTCTTGACCGCGTGATCGACAACCTGCTGGCTCGGCCCGGCTACGGCGAGCGGTGGGGGCGGCACTGGCTGGACCTCGTGCGCTACGCCGAGACCAACGGCTACGAACGCGACGGCATGAAGCCTCACGTCTGGCGGTATCGCGACTACGTCATCCGCAGCTTCAACGAGGACAAACCGTACGACCGGTTCATCCTCGAACAACTCGCCGGCGATGAACTGCCCGATGCGAATTCGGACACGGTCATTGCCCTCGGCTACTACCGGCTCGGTCCGTGGGACGACGAACCGGCCGATCCGGTCGAGGACCGGTTCGACCAACTCGACGACATCGTCAGCACCACGTCGCAGGTGTTCCTCGGCCTGACGCTCGGCTGTGCCCGCTGCCACAACCACAAGTTCGAACCGCTGACGACTCTCGATTACTACCGCCTCGTCGCGACATTCAACACGCTGCAACGCTCGCAAGCCGGCCGCGCAGATCTCGACGCCCCGGCCGGCAATCGCGTGCAACTCGCCGCGCAGGCGGAGCGCGATCGGCGGATCAGCGAACTTCAAAAGCAAATCGCCTGGCTCCGCGAGCCGGTGGCGACCGACTTGCTGAAGTCCGGGCGAAGCAAGTTGCCACCGGAAGCTGTCGCAGCGATTCTCGTCGAACCAGCCAAGCGAAATGACGCGCAGAAGAAACTCGTCACGCAGCACGGCAAACAGTTCGATCAGGAAGTGTCCGACGCGTTGTCTGTCGAGACGAGAGCCCGCGTCGCCGAAATCGACTCGCAGGTCGCGGCCCTTCGCACGGCGACACCAGACCTCCCGCGAGCCTACTTCTCGCACGAGCCGTCTCCGACACCGCCAGCCACGCACGTTTTGCTGCGCGGCAAGGCGACGCGGCCGGGGATCGCGGTCGGGGCGGGAATGCCTGCGGTGTTGGTGAAGCAGCAACCGGAGTTTCCGTCGCCGGGACCGCAGACGAGCGGGCGGCGGATCACGTTCGCCCGGTGGATTGCCTCGCGCGATAACCCGCTGACGGCACGGGTGATCGTCAACCGCGTGTGGCAGTTTCATTTCGGAGAAGGCTTGGTGCGAACGCCGAGCGATTTCGGAGTCATGGGCACGCCGCCGACACATCCGGAATTGCTCGACTGGTTGGCCCACTGGTTTATCGAAAACGGTTGGTCGTTCAAGAACCTGCACCGTCTGATTCTGACGAGCAACACCTACCGGATGAGCAAGGCATGGAACGCCGAGTACGGCGCGGCGGACCCGGAGAACGAGTTGCTGTGGCGCGTGCCGTATCGCAGGCTGGAAGTGGAAGCGATCCGCGATTCGATGCTCGTCGTCAGCGGTCGGCTGAACTCGAAGATGGGCGGTCCGAGCATGTTCCCGTTTGTGCCGAAGGATGCCCTCGCGGGTCACGCCGATCGCGAGTCGATCTGGCCGGCGTACGACGAAGTCGAAGCGTCGCGGCGGACGATCTACGCCCACGTCAAACGCTCGATGATCGTGCCGATGCTGGAAGTGCTCGATCTGTGCGACACGACCAAGTCGTCCGCCAAGCGATCCGTCACGAGTGTGGCTCCGCAGGCGCTCACGCTGTTCAACGGACATTTCGTCAACCAGCAGGCCGGTCATCTCGCAACCCGCCTCGCCGCCGAAGCCGGCTCCGACTCCGCGCGGCAGATCGACCTGGCCTACCGCCTGGCCCTTTGCCGATCCCCCACCGACACCGAACGCGCCGCGATGCTCGACTTCCTCCGCGACGAAGCGACGCGGTTGCCGTCCGACGCCAAAGCCGCCGGCCAGCCGCTGACCGATGCCGCCGCAAGGCAACTTGCCCTTGAACAGGTCTGCCGCGTCGTGTTCAATCTGAACGAGTTTGCCTATTCCGACTGATCGTTTTTCACGTTGCCTCGTAGGATGGCCGCCCTCGGCCGTCCTCGCGCACCGAGTACCGGCTCGAAAAGAGGACGGCCGAGGGCGACCATCCTGCACACGCACGGCCAGCTTTCTGTCGTCCGTTTGGTTCATTCGAAAGGTAGTCAACATGTCAACGCAACGCGAGAACTTTCTGGCAGCGATGGTGGCGCTCGTTTGCTGGCTGTCGGTCTGCGGCACGGCTGTTACCGCGGAGCCGAAGTGGGAATCGCTGCTGCCCGCGATCGACGTGGCTCAGGCCGCCGTGCGAGGCGATTGGAAGAAAACGAACGAGACGCTGTCTGTGGGGGCTGCCGAGGGTGCGAGGCTGTCGCTGCCGGTGGTGCCGCAGGGCGAGTACGACATCCGGGTGAGCTTCACTCGCAAGACCGGACGGCATTCGATCGGTGTGGTCGTGGTGCAGGGAGGTCGGCAGGTGGCGTTCGAGGTCGATGCGTGGGGAAGTCATCTCGCGGGCTTCCAAAACATCGGCGGCCGATCGATCCGCGACAATTCGACTCGGCGTGAGAATGTCTCTCTCGAAAACGACAAGCGGTACACGATGCTGGTTGAAGTGCGGAAGGATCAGATTCGCGGTCTGCTCGATGGCAAGGAGGTCGCGACGCATCGGACGGACGGCAGCGATCTGTCGCTCCCGGAACTCTGGTCGCTGCCAAATCGTCGACAGTTGGCTCTCGTCGCGTGGGACAGCGAAACAGTGTTTCACGCTGTCGAATTGCGGACTCTCAGCGGTGAATCGGTTTCCGTGGCGAAGAGCAATCCGCCAGCGGAGGCGTCCAAAAAAGGATCGCGGTCGACCAGGGAAACCGCTTCGACGCCGAACGTGATCTCTCCCGGCAACGCCGCGACGGCTCGGGGCCAGCGTGTGCTGATCGTGATCGCCAACCAGGACTTTTTCTACCGCGAGTACGGAGAGCCGCGGCAGGAACTCGAACGGGCCGGCATTCGCGTGACGGTGGCCGCGGGGCGAAAGTCCGCCTGCCGGCCGCATGGCGGATCGGGGCAGGGAGCCGACGGCGGCATCGTGCAGCCGGACCTCGCGCTGAGCAATGTGAAGGCGAGCGACTACGACGCGGTGCTGTTCTCCGGCGGCTGGGGTGCGTCGGCCTACCAGTACGCTTTCACCGGCCGCTACAACAACCCGGCCTACAACGGCGACCGCGCGATCAAGGCGGAGGTGAACCGCATCATCAACGAATTCGTCTCGCAGGACAAATTCGTGTGCGCGTTGTGCAACGGCGTGTCGGTGCTGGCGTGGGCGCGGGTAAAAGGCAAAAGCCCGCTGGAAGGGAAGCGAGTTTGTGCGCCCACGCGCGAAGCGGCGGCGGGGATTTACGATGGGCGACCCGCCCAACCCTCGTGCCGCTGGCATCCCGAAGCCAACGGCGCAATCCTGTCGCCCGCCGGGTCGATTGGCCGGCCAGGCACTGCGGAGGACGACGTGCTCGTGGACGGCAAGATCATCACCGGCGAAGACGACCCCTCGGCCCGCGAGATGGGGCGACGGATTGTCGAAGTGCTGTCGAAGTAGGCGTGGCTCGCTACTTCCCCCAATTTATTCCGGATATTGCCTCCAGCAATTCGGCGGGTGATAGGCGAACCAAGAATCGCTCCGGCCGAAACACCCAGCGCACGGTGCCACGTCCATCAATGAGGAATGTCGTGGGTGCGTTCGTGTCTGTCCCATCAGCCGCCGCGCCGGACTGAATAACCTGCATGGCTTTGGCGATATTTTGCTGAGCGTCGGATACCACGAGCAGGTGTGGAAAGTCAGCCTGGGTCAGCTTGGCCGTGGCCTGGTCGTCATTTGAGACCTCAACGATTCGAGTGTACCGCTGCACAAATGCTTGATGATTCTTTTCGAGCTGCCCGAGCTCGATCATGCAGATGCCTCACCATCGTCCGCGATTGAAGATGAGGGCCGTGCGGCCCCCCTGCGCGAGATCGTCGTTGGTGAACGCCGAGCCGTCGGGCAGCGTGCCGGAGAATTCCGGGACCTTGCTCCCGACCTGAGCCGGTCCGGTGTACGGCGGCGTCTTCGCGGCGATCAGCAGCATGTACCATTCGGCTCCACACAGCAACGTGAACAGGGCGGCGAACACGATGCGGATCACGCTTCGCCGCTGCCGAAGCGACACGATGAGGCAGGCGACTCCGGCCGTTGCAAGAATCGGCAGATACCAAGGCGTTGTCAGCTTCGCTATGCTGGTTTGCACGAAGTTGAGCACGGGTCCCAAAACGATCAGCAGCACGCCGACCAGGAAGAGTGGTTTGCGTCGTGTCGGAAGGATCTGCGTTGCGTTGGATTCAGGGTTGATCATAATGACCTCAAATGTCTGATCACATTTTTTACGATAAACACGAGCAGCCGTCCACGCTCGGCGGGAACCACACGCATAGAGTAGTTTTCGAGAACCCGATGAGAATCTCGGCATTGAACCTCATGGAACCATCACAAATCCTTCATCCGTCCTTCCCAAAGGGCGTCTAATCTTCCGCCGGAATCTGCGGACCCACAGAAGGTTCGCGCCCAGGTTGACAGGACGAGGCCAATTCGTGAGATTCGCAACCGTTGGTTCTTTTCAACATCCCAGTTCGTGTAACCGACGCAGGAGGATGCCATGACTTTCATGAAAGCGTGCAGAAAGCCAAGCGGGTTCACCCTGATCGAGTTGCTCGTGGTGATCGCCATCATTGCCATCCTCGTATCTTTGTTGCTGCCAGCCGTGCAGCAGGCTCGCGAAGCCGCCCGGCGAGCGCAATGTCGGAACAACCTCAAACAAATTGGGTTGGCACTGCACAACTACAGTTCCACGCACAGAGCATTCCCGCCGGGTCGGATGATGCCCGATATCAGGATTGGCGCCGCGGCACCACCGACCAGTTACACGAACTACAACGCAACGACGGGAAACGTCAACGCATGGGCTGGGAACCGGTCGGTGCATCTCTTCCTGCTGCCATTCATGGATCAAACCAACGTCTACAACCTGATCAACATGTCCAACCACTCGCAACAGATGACAACGGGAGGTGGCGTGACGCCGATCAATCCGAACTACCAAGCCTATGCGCAGACGGCGGGATTATTCCTCTGTCCGACATGTCCATTCAACACGAGGGCGCTGACGGAAAACAACTACGTTTACAATTTCGGTGGCAGTTCGCCGTATGCTGGAGCCAACAACACCACGCAGCAGACCAACACGGGGACTTCGTTCGGCAATTTGCCGTGCACCGGGAACGGTGCTTTCACGATCTACAGCCTGGCTGAACGAGATTTCGTGGATGGCACTTCAAACACGGTGATGTTCTCCGAACGCACCAAGGGATCGGGACAGAACATGGCCGTCGTGCCGCCTGGCCGCTCGGACATCATCACCATGCCGAATCGACAAAACGTGCTGATCGATCCGAACGTAATTTTCAATGCCTGCCGGACGTACACGCCGGTTGTCGATTCGTTCAACTTCTCATCCTTCGGTCGCTGGATTCAAGGCAGCGATTTTTCCAATGGCTGGCCGTGGGCGGCTTACTCGGGATCAATGTACAACCACATGGCGACACCAAACTGGTCCGGACAGGACTGCGGCAACTGGAGCGCAATTTCGGATACCCCCGGGGAACATGCCATCATCTCGGCACGCAGCTTCCATGTCGGTGGTGTTCATGCGCTCATGGCCGACGGAGCCGTGCGATTTGTGGGCGATAACGTCGATCTCGGCGTCTGGCGAGGTGTGGGTACGCGCAATGGCGGGGAGGCCGTCCGTGACTTCTAAACAGTTCGGAAATCCACGTGGTTTGATGCGGCGAATCATCTCCGGTGTCGCTCTGGTGATCGCGTGCTGTGGTTGTTCCAGTTCACAGGCCCCCGCTTCATCGGTGGCCGAGGCTGAAGTGTCGGTCGAACAGGGTGAAGTGGCGCTCAAGAGCGGCGATTTTGCGAAGGCCGACAAGGTTTTTACAATCGCGCTCAGTCGTGGAACGCTGCTGCCGGACCTCGTCGAGAAAGCGAAGGTTGGTCGCGCGAGGGCGCGGATCGGCCAGGGGAATTTCACTGGAGCGAAAGCCGATTTGGACTCGCTTGCGCAAGGGGCTGCGGCGATGGACCAGGTATGGGTTGTTCGAGGCGAGATGTTGTTGAAGGAAGGTGACAAGGCCGGTGCGAAGAACGCCTACGTCGAAGCCAAGAATCTGAATCCATCCATTGTCATTCCACCGGAAGCCCAATAGCGAGCGTTGATAGGCAGACATTTCACGTGCACGCTGCCTACAAGTTCGGAATTGCCCCGATCCTGCAACGACAACAACACCGCACCCTTTCGAGGTTCGTCATGCCGTCGTTTCGCAACATGTCTTGGAGTCGCGTCCGCCTGTGGGCGTCGGTTGTGATCGTCATGGTGGCGTCGGGGCCATCGGTATTTGCGTGGAACGATGCCGGGCACATGGTGGTCGCCCGGATCGCGTGGCTGCGATTGTCTGCGGACCAGCGAGCGAAAGTCGGCGAGCTGCTGAAACAGCATCCGCACTATCACTCGTACCTGACCCACCAGTGCCCTCCCGACGTCTCGAAAGAGGAATGGGCTTTCCTGCGAGCCGCCACGTGGGCCGACTACATTCGGCCCCCGAAGGGCCTCAGCCGCGAAGAACTGATGACTCACGAGCGGCACAAGTTTCATCGCGGAACCTGGCATTATGTGAACTTTCCGTATCGAGCCGGTCAGCAGGAAAGCAACTTGCCGCGCGAGCCGCTTCCCAACGAGACGAACATCCTCATGCAAATTGACACGAGCGTCAATGTGCTGCGCGGCAAGATCGAGAACGATCCCGGTGCCGAGCCCGGCCTGTCCGCCGACGCCAACAAGGCAGTGCGACTCTGCTGGCTGTTTCATCTGATCGGTGACTTGCACCAACCTCTGCATGCGGCAGCGCTCGTCGATGAGAAACTATTTCCCGAACCTCCTCACGGCGACCAGGGAGGCAACCTGCTTGCGATCCGACCCGATTCGGCCGCGGCGCCGATGCGGTTGCACTGGTACTGGGACGGCCTGTTGACGCAGGACTCGGGCTTAGCAAACGTCAGCCGCTGGGCAGATGACCTGACGCATGATCCCAACCTGACAGATTCCAAGCTGCCGGAATTCGCGCAGCACCAGCAAGTCCGGCAATGGGCTGCGGAAAGCTACCAGCACGCTAAAACAAGCGTCTATCGCGATGGCAACTTCCCGCTCGTTCGCTGGGTCGATATCGAAAATCAGTCGGTGGCGTCCAGCAAGGTTCCCGCCGTGCCGCCGTCCGACGCCGCCAAATCGCTGACGCTCGCACGTCGTCGCGTCACACTCGCAGGCTATCGATTGGCAGATTCAGTCGCCAGCGTGTTTGATCGGTGAGATGCCGACAAATCCGAGAGGCGGCATTCTCAATGCCAAATATCCGAAGTTGAGTCGCCCAGCGGGAATCGAATCTCGTGAGCGCGGGAGGGGCCGTCGGGTTCGCGGCCGAAGTCGACGTGAAATTTCTCGTTCAGTGTCAGGCCGCCCTGGTCGGTGTCGCAATCGACGGCAAGCAGGTACGAACCTTGCTTCGCGATCTGCGGGTAAAACTGGTTGTCCCAACTGCTGAACAGTGAGTTGGTGACGAACAACCGCCGACCATCGAGGCTGAGTTGCAGCATCTGTGGGCCTCCGGTCAGCGGCCGGCCGCGGACTTCGGGCGACTTGCCGAGCACGCCGCCGAGCCACAATTGTCCGGACAGCCGAGGCTTGGATGGGTTGCTCACGTCGTACTGACGGATGTCGCCGTGGAGCCAGTTCGAGAAATATAGCCAGCGGTCGTCGAGTGACAGCACGAGGTCCGTGATCAGGCCGGGGACCGGGATCGGCCAGCCCTTCACGTCTTGCGTGGGGACCTCGATCACCTTCTCGGCCTTCCAGTCGTTGCCGTCGCGGAACCAGTGCCACAACACGCTCGACAGCGCGGCCCCGACGAACCCGTGCGTGCTCGCCGGGTCGTGATGGAACCGGACCTCGAGCGGGATCAACCCCTTCTCGCCGAGGTCGATACTCTTGGCGATGCGGCGCTCCTGCCAGTCCCAGAAATGCAGATGCCGGCCGTACCTGCCGGCCTGCACGTCTTCGAGCTTGAAGCCCGGTCGAGTCGTTTTTGGTGCGGCCCACTCGCTGCTGACCATCACGTTGTGACGCGGCTGAAACCAGAAGTCGTAGTTGTAACGCATCCCTGCGCGGCTGGCTTCCCACGCGCCGGCGATCTCGAACTTCTCGTCGAGCAGCAGGAAGCCCCCCGGCCCATCGAGGTTTTCGTTGCCGAGCATCGAGATCATGATCCGCCCATCGGCCAGACAGTGAACCGTGTGCGGCGCGGTGAGCTTCGCCTTGCGCACGACCTCGGCCGGTTCGATGACCTTGTGCATCTTCGGCTCGCGCGGGTGAGCCGTGTCAACGACATGGATTCGCCCTGAGACCAGCCCCGGAATGATCAGGAACCGCCGCGCCCGCTCGCCGTGACAACTCGCACACGCATTCCAGCCGAAGTGATGCAGCTCGTCGCCGACGTGGGGCATCTTCAGGCGGTGAATCACCTGCGAGTACGTTGTCGATTTCGGGTTGAGGTCGATCGTTGCGAGGTAGTCCGGCTTGCGGACTTCGGTGCCGGCGTACGTAGCGACAACGTACGCAAGTTCCTCGGGAGGCGATTTGCGAGCGTCGGCAGGCGATGCAAACGTGCGCGTGTCGTCAGCAGCGGCGATCGCAGTCGAAATGCGAGGCGCCACCAGCGCGTGACCGGCCGCCAGCGTGGACATCGCCAGGAATTCGCGTCGGTTCATGGTGTGCCTCCTCTTGCGAGACAGACGAGGGACATTCCCTTGGACATGCGGGCCTTCCCCACGGGTAGCATGGTACCGCCGGGATGGGTCGATCGGAATGGGGCCACAGTCTGACTCGCCCAGGTCTCGCTACCGTTCAGGGAAGTTGCCAAATTCGCAAGGTGTTCGCTGGCGAGACGGTGACAGCGTGTCGGCCGTTCGCGGCGAGAGACATCGCGGAGATTGGTTGCCCGGTCGCCACGCGGCCGATCTCGCGACCATCGTGCACTGACCAGATGCGCACGACACCGTCCCACGACGCGGTCACCAATCGCGAACCGTGGATGACAGTGCTCGAAACGCCGTCCGGATGCGAGAGTTCGCGAACCAGCTCGCCGTCTGGCATTCTCCACAGCTTCACGATCCCGCTCCAATCGGCTGACGCCAACGTGATGCCGTCCGCTGAAATCGACAGGCTCGACACGTCCGTCGCGTGCCCGGGCCATGTTTTCGTCCGCGCGTGCGATTTGCCGTCGCGCACGATCAACTTGCCGTCCGTCCCCCCGGTCACGAACCAGCTTCCCGCGGGATGAAACTCAATGACCTTCGCCCAACCGACGTGCCCGGCATCATCCTCATCGATTTCGCCCGACACGGAATCCAGCACGGCCAGTTTGCCGTTTTGCAATCCGATCACGATCTCGGGCCGACGCGGATGCACTGCGACCACGGTGATCGGCGCGGGGAACAGCGGAATGTCCAACGCGTCGAACTCCTTCAGCGACCACACCTGAAGCCGCTTCCCCAGCCCTCCCGCGATCAAAAACTGATCGGTTGTGAATCGCAGGGACGAAATCGGCAGGCTGGACGATGACCGGATGGGGGCCAACCGTCCACGTTGCCGATCCCACAGCGACACCTCGCCGCTCCCGGCCCCGGTCGCAATCCAAAGTCCATCGCCGCCCACGGCGAGGCACGTCAGGCTGCGCGACGACGTCGTCAGTGTCTCGATCCGCCCCGGCGGATGCTGCACCCGATACCGCTTCCCCGCCGCAATCGCACCCGCGACGACCAGCATCCCCACGAGCACACGCCGCGCCGCCCGCGATCGAATCCACGATCGCAGCCGCTGTCGTGTTCTTCGCCAGCGCAGACGAAGCGCGACCCGTTGGCGCCGAGGCTTCGCCGGAACGGGAGCGATCACGGGCGAAGTTGTCGGCCGCGGGCTGGCCGCGGGCGGGGGCGAATCCGCTTGAGCCTTCTGCTTGAACAACTGCCGCAGCAACTCCGCCGCCGTGTCCGCAGGCAATTTGTGACCGTGCGCGACAGGATCAGCCGATGGCCCCTCCGATGCCGCAGAGTCCAGAGGTTTCTCTCGCGGATCGTCCTCACCACCGCGGTCCAACTTCATTCTTTCGCCTTCTTCTCCAGAGATAAGTCCTCGGGTGTGACGTCGACGTTCAGCCTGCCGTTTGGAATCGGCAACCGCACGCTCCACACAATCCCTTGCGTCACCAGCCGCCGGTACGCTTCGAGGTCCCAGTTCTTGTGGAAGTGGCAACCGCTGAATCCGAACGATCGACCGCCGTCCGGCCGCTCCCACGCCCACCCGACCGTGTGCGCTTCGCCATCAATCGTCGCCGTGACGAGCGGCACGTGCTGTTTCACGTCCGGCGGCATCTTGAGCTTGTAGTAGTATTCCTCCTGGAACGGCATCTCCGTGGGAAACGTCACGCCCGTCATCACCGCATGGCCGGGGTTCGGGATTTGTGGCACCAACTTCACGACCTGGTACTTTCGATCCGGCCCGCCGTGGCAAGCGCCGAAAAGTTGCACGAAGTTGTCGATCGGCTTCGCGTCCTTGGTCCCCATCCCCCAGTGAATGACCGCCAGCCCGCCGCCGCGATCCGCCAGCTTGCGAAACGCCGCCAGTCGCCGTTGATCCTGCGACACCCATCTCGCACCTTCCGCGAGGAACACCACTGCCGCATCCGCGCCGTCGAGCAGTTCCGGCCCGTCCGTCCACGCCCCGTCCGCCGACACGACAACGGTTTGCAGATTGGGCAGGCGGCCGAGACACTTCGCGAGCATTCTCAATCCCGGCAGGTACTCATGCGTCGCCGGCGGATGGCCGTCAGGCCCCTGACCGAGGAGCAGCACGCGCTTGGCCCTGGTCGCTGCCGCGTCGTTAGCCAGCGCGGTGGTGACGTGGCTCAGGAGAACGAACGCCAAACTCGCGAGTAGGGTGGGCTGTGCCCACCACGATCTGAAGATCGAGATCACGGCGCGGAATTCCTGTTCGTGTGATGAGACGCACTGGTGGGCACCGCCCACCCTACGATTCACCGCGCTCGCGAAGTTTGGCGGCGGCGCGAGACAACGTCGGGCCGACGGTGTTTTCGGAGATGCCGAGGCCGCTGCTGATTTCGCGGTACGAACGGCCTTCCAGATGATACTGCCGCACCACCGCGGCTTCCTTCTCGGGAAGCCCGGCCAACATGTGCTGCACCTGATCCCGGTTCTCGACCCGCTGTTGATCCGAGCGCGAAACCTGGGCGTGCTCCAAGGCGGATGGGCTGACATTGACATGTCCCAACGCTTCAGAGAATCGCCGGCGTGCCATTTCACGGACCACAACGCGACGGGCAACGACCGTCAGGTAGGTGGCGAGCGATGATTCCCCGCGAAACTGCCGCAACACGGCGTAGTTGTTGGCGAGCAGTGTGAGAAAAACCTCGGCGCACAAGTCATCAATGTCATTGGACGTGACGGGGACGCTTCGAGCGTGAGCCGTATGCTGAACGACATGCACAAACAGGCCGAGAAATCGATCGACGAAATCCTTCCACGCGCCAGGCTCTTCGGCGAGGCAGCGTTGCAGCAGGTGGCGATCAATCTCGGTCAGAGCCACGGAAGGTCGGTTTCACAACAGAGTTTCGACAGGCGACGTCAGCCAAGGTATCCGAATTCTATTCGGGACTTCACATTTGAGGCAATAGGGGTCTCGTTTGAACTTCTTACGCAAGCGAAACCAATTTGGTTGGAAACGCGATGACGGTTGGGCAGCGGAGGAGGATACGGCAACCAACAAGCGGGCCAGCCGTCGGTGCCGAGACTTCGCTGCCAACCGGCATTCAAAATTAAACACCGACCCGCAGGTTGCGTCTCCCGCCGTCCTGACACAGCCGTTAGAATTCCTGCGACATGTACAACCGATCCGCTGGCCGGGAGGCAGCATGCGTCGAATTGCGGTGATTGGACCAAATGGACAGCTCGGCTCCGCCTTGAGTCGACACTTGGGTGATTCGGCGATTCGATTCGAACACGACGTGCTGGACATCACCGTTCCGACTCGGGTTGCGTCCGCCCTCGACGCGGCTCGGCCGGATATCGTCATCAACACGGCCGCGTACAACTGGGTGGACAAAGCTGAGGACGAACCGCTCGCTGCATACGAACTCAATGCTCTCGGCCCTCGCAACCTGGCGCTGGCCTGCCGTGAGCGCCACGTCGTGCTGGTCCACATCAGCACCGATTATGTGTTCGGTTTGGATGCAGATCGGACGACGCCGTACCGCGAGACCGACTGCCCGGGGCCGATCTCCGGCTACGCGGTCAGCAAGTTGGCGGGGGAGCAGTTCGTGCTCGGACTGTGTCCTCGATCGTTTCTCGTTCGCACTTGCGGGCTGTACGGCCACTCGGTTTCCGTCGGGAAGGGGAACTTCGTGAAGACGATGCTGCGGTTGGGTGGCGAGCGAACAGAAGTCGCCGTTGTGGACGATCAGTGGTGTACGCCAAGCTCCGCGCGCGACGTCGCCGCCGCGATTGTGGCGCTGATCGCCACCGAACAGTTCGGCTTGTTCCACGTCACGAACAGCGGCAGCACGACGTGGGCTCGGCTGGCGGCGGAAGTTTTTTCTTCCGCCGGGATGCCGACGCGGGTGAAGCCAATCACGACCACCGAGTTCAACGCGAAGGCTCCGCGTCCGGCGTACAGCGTGCTCGACTGCGGCAAGCTCGCGAACGTCACGGGCCTTTCGCTTCCGACGTGGCAGGAAGCGGTCGGCGACTACGTTCGCGAGTTGCGACGCAGTTCGTGACCCATCGGTTGCATCGCGAGCCGAATGAAAAACCGTCGAAGTCTTCGAGACCTCGGAGGTTTGATATCGCTTACTGCGGCTGCGGGAGTGTCGGCTTTGCCGCCGGTTCCTGCGGCTGGCGCTGTTCGCCGGCCGGGCGATGTTCGCCTCCCGAACGGCGATCACTGTCTCGCTTGCGGTCGCCGCCTTCCCAAGGCGGAGGCGGCCGACGATCTTCGCCGCTGCGTTTGTCGCCATCCTTGCGGTGCTCGCCACTGCGAGGTGACCGTGGACCTTCAGCGAAAACTCGCTTGAGTTCCTCCATCCGCGCCAGCCATTTCTCTCGCTGGGCATCATCGAGAACCGCCGACACGTCCGCCATCATCGAGTCCCGCGCTTTGCCAAACCGCAGGCCGACCTCTATCCGAATCTGTTCGATCTCTGCATGGTGTTTTTGCAGGATGACGTCGATCCGTGCGGTCTGGTCGTCGTTCAGGCCGAGATCGACCTTCATTTTTTCCAGAACCTTGGCCGCGAATTCGCTACGCTGAGCCGGGACCGGGATCGGCTGGACGCGCTTCTCCCACATCCACACCGTCACGCCGTGGCCGGTCACGCCGCCGCAGACGAAGATCACCAGCGACACGATTAACCAAGTCAACGTGCGTCGCCAGTGGCGACGAGGCGGCGGAGTGATCGCGACCGCCGGTTCGAGTTCGAGCACGGTGCTCATTGCAGCAGGTCTCCCATGGGCTGGAAGAAAACGACGAGCGGGTCGAGCAACAGATCCCAGCCGTGCAGCGAAACCACGATCGAACAGGCCGCAGCCACCAGCGACCCAGCGGCGAACACGATCCATTCCGGGTCGATCTCGATCACGGGCTGAGGCCGCGCGGCGATCAAGCGGTTGCGCACGGCTGACACGACATTCACGCTCGGCACGAGTTCGTGTCGAGCTTGTGCGGCCAGCGTCAGGAATTGTTCCCAGCGGCTCATCGTTCGTTCTCCTGCAACATGCGTTGCATCTTTTTGCGGGCGCGAAACGCCTGCACCTTCACCATCGTCTGACTCCAACCCGTCAGCTTGGCGGCCTCGGCCACCGAACACTCGTCCAGATGCAGCAGCGTGATCACCAACCGATCGCGAGGCGACAGCCGCCCGAGCAACCCTTCCACAATCTCCGCCGCCTCCTTCGCCGATCGCGATCCCGCCGTCTGATCGATCGACGGCAGCGATGCCACGGCGACGGCGGCTTCGGCGGTCCGGCGATCTCGCGCCCGTCCCTTCCAGTACCGATATCCAACTCGCACGGCGATGCTTCGCAACCAGTGGTCAAACGGCCCGTCGCCGCGATACCGAGCCAGACTCATGTACGCTTCGACGAACACGTCTTGAACAAGCTCCTCCAGCACCACGCGGTCGCGAGTGAACCGCCACATTTGCCTCGCCAACGTGTCTTGATACCGAGTCACCAACCGGTCGAACGCGTCCCGACGACCGGCGAGCGCCGCCGCGATGTCGGTTGCGTCGGCGGGAGACACCGCCGTCGATGCGGACTCCGTCATCACGGCAAACGGAGCCGCCGTAGCGAACAATCGGTCCCACCATGCGCAGCCCCAGTCGAACCGGTCTGATGGGCCGGTCAGCACCGCTGGCAATGTGCTGGTGATCACCATTACGAAAGTCAGTCCGAGACGTGGTTTTGAAGCTGCCGCCGGGTCGGCGAACCGAACCGGTGTTCCTCATGTCAGGACAGTGATCGGCTGGCCAAGACAGGTTACAGCAAGGTCTGAGATTTCCCCAGCCGAAACGCATCGCGGTTGCCAAAACCGATCGGGTGGATACGATCAGCCCGCCTGCAGCCCAATCGGAAATCTGAAATCCAAAATCGAGATTCTGAAATCCCATGCCTCGTTACGACGCGCAGCGGATCGAACCCAAATGGCAAGCGTACTGGGAAGACCATCAGACGTTTCGTCTGACCGGGTTTGCACCGGCTGGGCCGAAGCTGTACGTGCTGGACATGTTCCCGTACCCGTCGGGATCGGGGTTGCACGTCGGGCATCCGGAGGGGTACACGGCTACGGACATCGTCTGCCGGTACAGCCGGATGCGCGGCAAGCAGGTGCTGCACCCGATGGGGTGGGATTCGTTCGGGCTGCCGGCGGAAGAACACGCGGTGAAAACGGGTACGCACCCGCGAATCACCACCGAACAAAACATCGCCACGTTCCGTCGGCAGCTCAAGATGCTCGGCTTCAGCTACGACTGGAACCGCGAGCTGGCCACGACCGACCCGGACTACTTCCGCTGGACGCAGTGGATCTTCCTGCAAATTTTCGACACGTGGTACGACACCGATTGCGAGTGGATCGGTCCCGACGGGAAAAAGCGGACCGGCCGCGGTCGGCCAATCGCCGAGTTGCCCATCCCCGCCGAAGTGCGATCGCATGGAGATGCGGCGGTGCGGCGGTTTCAGGACCAGCATCGACTCGCGTATCAACACGAAGCACCCGTCAACTGGTGCCCCGCGCTAGGGACCGTGCTCGCCAACGAAGAAGTCATCGACGGTAAGAGCGAAGTCGGCGGGCATCCGGTGGAACGGCTACCGCTGCGCCAGTGGCTCCTCCGTATCACCGCGTACGGCGACCGCCTCGCGAACGAGTTGGAGGACCTCCACTGGCCCGAGTCGATCAAGCAGATGCAACGCAACTGGATCGGCAGGAGCGAGGGAGCGGAGGTGGATTTTTTTGTCGGTCGAGAGTCGAGAGTTGAGAGTCGAGGGTTCGAGGAGTGGAAGGCCACGCGCGCTCGCACCGGCTTCCCGCGCGAGCCGGGATCGGACGTGATCCGCATCTACACCACGCGACCGGACACGTTGTTCGGGGCTACGTACATGGTGATCGCTCCCGAGCATCCGTTTGTCGCTCGCCTGACCACACCTGGGCAGCGAGACGCCGTCGAAGCGTATCGCAAGCAGGCCGCGATGAAGAGCGACCTCGACCGCACGGACCTCGCCAAAACCAAAACCGGCGTCTTCACCGGCAGCCACGCCATCAACCCGGTCAACGGCGAAGCGATTCCGATCTGGATCGCCGACTACGTCCTGATCAGCTACGGCACCGGAGCCATCATGGCCGTGCCGGCGCATGACGAGCGGGACTTTGAGTTCGCCACGATCTTTCATTTGCCGATCAGAGCCGTCGTCCATCCACCGGGCCAGTTTTCTATTCGTGCATCTGGCAAGACTCCTGATGACCTCGAAGCAAATGTTGAGGAGCAGACACACGTCGCTTCACGGTGGCTTCACGAATTTATCGAAGGAAAACGCTGTTTCGAAGGGGATGGCAAGGCGATCAACTCGGGTTCTTATGACGGCCTTGAGACTGTTGCTTTCAAGCGACGGATCACCGACGACCTATCCGCCGTCGGCCTCGGTAGCATGGCCATCAACTACCGCCTTCGCGACTGGCTGTTCAGTCGGCAGAGGTACTGGGGGGAGCCGTTCCCGATCTGGCATGAACTCGACACAAACGGGCAACCGACCGGGTTGCTGCGAGCCGACTCGGAATCGGCGTTGCCGATCGAACTGCCGGACATGGCGGACTTCAAACCGACCGGCACGCCTGAGCCGATGCTGGCCAAGGCACCGGCCGGCTGGCTCTACAAGACGGCTCCAGACGGCACGCGGCTGAAGCGCGAAACGAACACGATGCCGCAGTGGGCCGGTTCGTGCTGGTACTACATTCGGTTCATCGACCCGAAGAACAACCAGCAGTTCGTCGATCCGCAGCTCGAAAAGCAGTGGCTCCCGGTCGATCTCTACATCGGTGGTGCCGAACACGCGGTGCTGCATCTCTTGTACTCGCGCTTCTGGCACAAGGTCCTGTTCGACCGCGGATACGTCTCGACGGTTGAACCGTTTCAGCGGCTGGTCAATCAGGGGATGATCCTCGGCGAGAACGGCGAGAAGATGTCGAAGTCGCGGGGCAACGTCATCAACCCGGACGACGTCGTGAAAGAGTACGGAGCCGACTCGCTGCGCCTGTACGAAATGTTCATGGGGCCGCTGGAGGCGGTGAAGCCGTGGAGCATGCAGGGCGTCGAGGGAGTCTACCGGTTCCTCGCTCGCGTCTGGCGCATGATCACCGACGAGCGGGCGGACGACGTGCGCCTGAACCCGGCCGTTCAAGACATCGAACCGCCGAACGATCAGCTTCGGCTGCTGCACAAAACGATCAAGGCCGTCACGCGCGACATCGAATCGCTGTCGTTCAACACCGCGATCAGCCGCATGATGGAATTCGCGAACGAAATCGCCGGAGTCGAACCGCGTCCGAAGTCGCTGCTGCGCCCGTTCGTCCTCATCCTCAGCCCCTTCGCCCCACACCTTGCCGAAGAATTGTGGCAGTTGCTCGGCGAGACCAAGTCCTTGGCCTACGAACCTTGGCCGGAATTCGACCCGAAGCTGTGCGAAGACGCCGAGGTCGAAATCCCGGTCCAAATCAACGGCAAGCTGCGTGCAAAAATCCTCGTCCCGGCCGGGTCCGACCAAACCGCGATCCAGACCGCCGCCGCCGCCGACTCCCGCATCGCGGAACTTCTGGCCGGGAAAAACGTGGTCAAAGTAGTGATTGTTCCGGGAAGGTTGGTGAACTTCGTCGTGAAATAACAGGACGGCCCTTCCATTGGGAATCCGGGGCAGGAAGCACACCATCTCTGAATTGACACTCTTCCATTTCGAAGAGGAGCGACAGAATGAGGTCCCCGCGAAACGCGCGAAAGGACGCGAAAAGAAAAAGGAGTTAGTTTTGAGTTAGGGCAAACCGTTCGTATTCGACCTTGGGATAGTGACCGAAATTCACGAGGAGGCCCAATTCAAATCCTGTCGTGTGAAGGTAGTTGAGAATCTGTGCGCGGAATTCATCGGTCAAGCGATCAACGGCCTTGATTTCGACGACAATCTTTCCGAAGCACTGGAAGTCAGGTCGGTATTTCTGTTTCAATGTGCGACTCTTGTAGGTGAGTCGTAACTCTTGCTGGGGTTGGAACGGGATGCCCTGCAACTCCAGTTCGATTTCCAAACACTCTTGATACACCGGCTCCAAAAATCCACATCCCATCGCTTTGTACACTTCAAAACAAGCCCCCATGATCCTGTAACTTTCCTGTGGGTAGATCAGTTCGGCCATTGTCGATCTCCAATGAATATTGACAAAAAGCAAGTCACTTTTTCGCGTCCTTTCGTGTGTTTCGCGGGCTTACACTTCTAGCGGTTGCCTTACGCAGAGGAAGCGGCGGTTTACGCGACCGTCAGCATCTTGTTGGCGTAGTCCTTGCCGCAGGTCGGTGGGGGCAGCGGTTTGTGCTTCGTTTTGTAGAGATCAATCATTTCGTCAACGAGAGCGCAGAGTTCGTCGAAGACTTGACGCTCATCCGACCCGTGGCATCCGCCGTAGAACAGGCTGGGACAGCTCCCGACGTCCCATTGATCCTCGTCGGACCACTCCACAATTTTCACGTAGCGGGCACTGTCGTTCATTTTTTGAGACTCCTGGGATCAGTCCGATTCTCTCCGCGACAGGATCGAATTCAAGACGCGGTTGGAACTCAAAGCCGTCGTCTGGCGTCTCACACCTCGGTTCCGCGTGTCCATTCGTTGCCGATCGGGAGAAAAGCCATGAAACGGATCGTCTGGTTGCTGCTGGCGTTGGTGGGGATGGTCGTTCCGGTCGAGGCGTTTGCTCAGGGGTTGATTATTGACCACACGCGGATCATCCGGCCCATCCCGCCGCGACCGCCAACTCCCCGGCCTGTGCCAAGTTTCGCAGATTACCATGTGCGAACCGTGGACATGCAGGCGACGGTGAAGGATCAGGTCGCTAAGGTGCAGGTGTCGCAGGTGTTTCAGAACACCGGCAACGTCGTGCTCGAGGCTCAGTTTTTCTTCCCGCTGCCGGATGACGCAGCGATCAGTGGGTTGACGCTGCTCGTGGACGGCACCGAACTGGCCGGCAAGCTGCTCAAGAAAGAGGACGCCCGACGCATCTACGAAGACATCGTGCGCCGGCGGCAAGACCCCGCGCTGCTGGAGTACATGGGGCAGGGACTGTTTCAGACCAGCGTGTTCCCGATCCCGCCGAACGCTCAGCGGACGGTCGAGATTCGTTACACGCAACTCCTGAAGAAAACCGGCGGCCTCGTCGATCTGCTGCTGCCTCTCGGCACGAACAAACATTCGACCAAACCGATCGACACGCTCAACGTGACGGTCCGAGTCGAAGCCAACGAGGCGATCAAGACGATCTACAGCCCGACGCATCAACTCGACATCCATCGCCCGGACAACACGCATGCGACGTGCAAGCTGACTCTGGCGGGAGTCCACCGCCCCGACGACTTCCGGTTGTTCTACGGCACGGCGGGCGGCATCGTCGGCACGAGCGTGCTGACGTACAAGCCGTCGGAGAGCGAAGACGGCTACTTCCTGCTCCTCGCCAGTCCCGAAGTCAAGCCGCCGGCCAATGCCGGCTCGATCGACCGCACGCTGCTGTTCGTGTTCGACAAATCGGGAAGCATGAGTGGCAAGAAGATCGAGCAGGCGAAGGAAGCGCTGAAGTTCCTCATCAACCAGCTCAAGCCGACCGACACGTTCAACATCATCGCCTATGATTCGGTCGTCGAAGCGTTTCGGCCGGAGTTGCAACGCGCGGACGAACCGACCGTGAAGGCGGCATTGGCTTTCGCGGACGGACTGTATGCCGGCGGCAGCACGCACATCGACGGAGCCTTGCAGACCGGTTTGCGAATGCTGACCGATCCGAAACGGCCGACGTACGTCCTCTTCCTGACGGACGGCTTGCCGACGGTCGGCGAAGTGCGCGAGCTGCCGATCGCCGAGAATGCGAAAAAGGTCAACACGGTGGCCGCCCGGCTGTTCGCGTTCGGCGTCGGCTACGATGTGAACAGCCGGCTCCTCGACCGCCTTTCGCGCGACGGGCGTGGGCAATCGGTGTACGTGCGGCCCAACGAAAACATCGAAGCCCACGTCTCGTCGCTGTACGCCAAAATCGGTTCGCCGCTGATGACCGATCTGGCGGTGAGCATCGACTTCGACCGAGCCACTCCACCCGGCTCGGCCGGTCCGATCAACCGCATGTACCCGCGGCAACTGACCGACCTGTTCCACGGCGAACAACTCGTGCTGGCCGGCCGGTACAAAGCCGGCGGCGCGGCGAAAGTGACGCTCAACGGCAAGGTCATGGGCGAAACGCGCACGATCACGTTTCCTGCCAACTTTGTCGAGAAATCGTCCGACGAGAGTTTCGGCTTCGTCGAAAAACTGTGGGCCACGCGCCGGATCGGCGAAATCATCGACGAGTTGGATTTGAAGGGTCACAACCAGGAACTGGTCGATGAACTCGTGCAGCTTTCGATCAAGCACGGCATCCTGACGCCGTACACGTCGTTCCTCGCCGACGAGAACGTGCATTTGGCGGACAGCTTTTCGAATTCGCGCCGCGCCGGTAGCATCGCCTTGCGCGAGTTGGAGCGAGCCGACGGACTGGGCGGCGTCGAACAGCGGGCGTTGAAGGGCGGTTTGCAATCGGCGAGTGGCCCTGTCGGCGCAGGCGGTGGAGGATTTGGAGTCCCAGGGTTGAGCAAGGCGATGCCCGCGCCTGCGTCAATCGCCGCCGCGAAGCGCGGCAGCGCCCTCGCCATCGACGCGGAAGGCAAGGCCCGCTACGTGGACTCGGTCCGCAACATCGGCCAGAAGACCTTCTTCTTCAAGAACAGGCAGTGGCAGGATTCGGTCGTCAACGACGAGCAGGTGAAGAACGCCCGCCGCGTGAAGCAGTTCAGCACGGAATACTTCGACCTGGCCGCATCGCATGGCGGCACGCTGGCCAAGTACCTCGCCTTCGAGGAGCCGGTGCTCGTCAACCTTGCGAATGAAGTCTACCTGATCGAACCAGCCGACCCGGCCGCCACGCCGTGACGCTGCCAGAGAAAAACTTTGGCCACAGATGAAACACGGATTGAACACGGACCGAGAGTGATTTCCTCATCCGTGTTTCATCTGTGTTCAATCCGTGGCTGCTTTTGTTTTTGCCGCAGCGGCGGGACTGAGCCATTTCGGAGCACGAACCTCGGCGTCCGGGTCATCGGTTTCGGCGGGGCGTTCGAGGGCGCTGGCTCGCAGCGACGCCGGCATGTTCGTGGCGGTGTCTTCCAGCCGCGCGATGCCCGCGCCGAGGTGATTGAGTTTCCGTTCCAAGCGATCGTAACCGCGGTCAAGGTGATAGATGCGGCGGATGAGCGATTCGCCATCGGCCGCGAGCGCGGCGAGCACGAGGGCGGCGCTGGCTCGCAGGTCCGAAGCCATCACGCAGGCCCCGCTGAGCGACGGCACACCGCTCACGATCGCCGATGGCCCTTCGCGCCGGATGCGGGCTCCCATGCGAGTCAACTCGGCCGCGTGCATGAATCGGTCGGGAAAAACCTTGTCGGTCACGATGCTGAACCCCGGTACGGTCGTCAGCAAGGCCATGAGCTGGGCCTGCACGTCGGTCGGCAGTCCGGGATACGGCAGCATGATGCAGTCGGACGAACGGAGTTCACCCGGCACATGCACGCGAACAGCCGAAGCACACGGGGTGGGCGTGGCACGGGCGGCTTGTCCGTCCGTGACCTTTGCGGCCGCTCGTGAACCGGCACAGGCAGGCAAGCTGCCCGTGGCACCCGATGCGTTCACTCCGACGCCGGTTTCGTCATCGGCGATTGTGTCCACGCGCACGCCCATCTCGCGCAGCTTTTCGAGCACTGCCGTCAGGTGATCGAGGCGCACGTTGTCGAGCACGACATCGCCGCGCGTGATCGCCGCGGCCAGCATCAGCGTGGCGGCTTCGATGCGGTCGGGGATGATTTCGTGCTGCGTCCCGACGAGTTCCTCGACGCCTTCGATTCGAAGGAACGGCGTGCCAAGGCCGCTGATCTTCGCCCCCATCGAGTTCAGGTAGTTGCCAAGATCGACGACCTCCGGCTCGCACGCGGCGGCTTCGATCGTCGTGACACCGGCCGCGAGCGTCGCCGCCGACATCACGTTGCAGGTGCCGGTGACCGTGCTGCCGAACGCACCGCCGAGGTAGATGTTGGCTCCGCGCAGCCTCCGCGCCTTGGCAATGATGTACCCGCGCTCGATCTTGATGTCGGCTCCGAGCGCGGCCAGACCTTTGAGGTGCAGATCGACCGGTCGGTCGCCGATCGCGCAGCCGCCGGGAAGCGACACCGCCGCGAAGCCGCGTCGCGCCACGAGCGGCCCCAGCACGCAAATGCTGGCTCTCATCTTGCGGACCAAATCGTAATCGGCCACGCACGCCTTGGCATCATGCACGTCGAGCAGAATCTCGCCCGCCGCTCCGCGCAGCACGTTTATGCCCAGCGTTTGAAGCAACTGCGACAGCGTTCGCACATCCGCGAGGTCGGGCACGCCCCACAACACGCTCGGCCCGTCGGCCAGAATCGCCGCCGCCATGATCGGCAGCGCCGCATTTTTCGCCCCGCTGACAGCGACTCGCCCCGCGAGCCGTCGGCTTCCCTGCACGACGAACATCTCCATGACCCAGCCCTCCGTGGCTTCGCGATCGAATTGGAGGACGGATGATGCAGGAAAGTGTCGAGTGGGGCAATGGCAGTTTGGAAAGGCAGAATGATGAAGGCAGAACGATGAAAGGCGAACGGTTCGTAGCTCATAAAGCAAGCGAGAATCAGCATGCCGCGTTCGTTTGCGCTGCAAGGACACGAGCCTTGCCGGCCAGGTCCTTGATCACGTGAGCCTCGTCGAACTCCGGCCGGTCCGTAGCGATCGCGTGCAGCGGATCGGCCTGCTCTGGCGAAAATTCGAGGAACAGCCAGCCGCCGGGGTTCAGGAAGGGCGGGCCATCGGCCACTAGGCGCGAGAGGACGGCGAGGCCACCGGGGCCGGCGTCGAGGGCGGAGCGGGGTTCGTGTTGCCGCACGTCGGGAGGGAGAGCGTCCCACTCTTCGGTCGCTACGTAGGGCGGGTTGCTGACGATGAAATCGAACGTCTCGCCCGGCGGCACGGGGGCGAAGAGGTCGCCGAGCAAAAATCGCATCCGGTCGGTGACGTTATGTCGTTCGGCGTTTTCCTGAGCGACTCGGAGCGCGGGTTGGCAGATGTCCACGGCGGTGACTGCCGCGGTGGGAAGTTGGGTCGCGAGTGAAATCGCGATGCAGCCGGAGCCGGTGCCGATGTCGAGGATTCTCGGCGAGGGAAGCGACTTCGCCCGTTCGATAACTTCGAGCACGAGCGTTTCGGTTTCGGGGCGCGGGATCAGGACGTCGCGTGTGACCTGGAAGTCGAGGCTGAAGAATTCGCGATGCCCCACCAGGTACGCAACCGGCTCCGCCGCCGCTCGACGCTTGACCAACTCCCGCATCGCCGCCCGCACGTCATCGGGCAGCGGTTCGGTGAAGTCGGTGTACAGTTTGATCCGCTGGCAACGCCGGGCGTGAGCCAGCAAGACTTCGGCGTCCAACCGCGGCGAATCGCTGCCGTGCTGTTTAAGGTACTGTTTCGTCCATTCCAGCACGCGCCCGACGGTCCAGACGTCGGCGGGTCGTGGAGCCGGATCGGGCATGGTGGCGTGACTGAGGATGGCGGAGGAAGGATGAACGAGTGGCGTTTGGTACCGAGTACTCAGAGGTTGTTTTCAAATCCGATTTCAAGACCACTCTGTGGGAGGGCGAGGCTCCTACCGAGCCGATTTCTTGAAGGAATCATCGCTCAACGGCTCGGTAGGGGTCTCGCCCTCCCAATTTGAAAACAGTCTCTCAGTCACTCGTGTCGCACCGTCGGTTCAATCTGAAATCGAAAATCTAAGATCAAAAAAACCTTTATCCCGCGGTCTGCAATTTCTGTCCCCCGTGCGTTCCGGTCGGCGGGATGTGAAACAGCTTCCAGAACAGGATCAACAACACGAGGGCCGCGGCGGACGGGATCAGGAAGAGCAGCACAGGTTCTTTCGAAAGCCACTCGTGAAGTTCGCCGCCCAGCATCGAGCCGAGTGGCATCCCCAACCCGATCGTGATGAACGTCAGCAGGTTCTGCGCGGTGGCTCGCACGTCCTTCTGGCATTGCGAGTCGATGTAAAGCTGAGCCACGATCACGAGGAACACGTGGCAGACTCCGTGCAGGCCGAGACCCAGCAGCACCAGCCACGACTGACCTCCGATCGAGAAGAATCCGTAGCGAAGCGCCCACGCGGTGATTCCGACTGCGAAGGTGATCTTCAATCCCAGCCGCTTCAGGCAGAAGGACAGCAGGAGCAGCGCGGGGAATTCGGAAATCTGGCCGATCAGCATCACGGTCGGCACCCAATTCTCCGGGTAGCCGAGTTTCTTGAGCAGCGTCGGCACGGCGAGGTTGTAGAGCGGCACGATCAGCACGGCGAGCAGAAAGCTGACGAAGATGAACAGCGCGAACGAGCGCTGCTTGAACATCGCCAGCACGGTCAGCGGTGCCATGCGGGAGTGCGGCAGGTAGATCGGCGGCGTCGGTGGCAGGAAGACGCAAAAGCTGCTGAGCGCGAACGAAAGGAGGGCGGCCATGCGAAAGCAATCAGACTGAACCGGCTTCGGCAGCGATTCGGCCACGGCCTGCGCTTTCGTCACGATGGCGACGTCTGGGAACTGCTTGAAGAGCCAGCCGAAAACTTCCGTGCGCTCAAGCCAAATGGAGAGTGACGCTCCCGCGAGGATCCAGCCGACCGTCCCCCAGACTCGGACGCGACCGAACTGCGAATCGGGATCGGGCAGGTGCCGGAAGCAGAGAGCACTGACCAGCGGCACCGTGGGAATGTACGCCACGGCATACAACCCGCAAAGAAACATCAGTGCCCGGAAGTTGCCTCCGGTGTCGCGGAATCGCTCGGCCGACGAGGCCAGCGTGAGCAAGGCAACTCCGCCAAGGAAATGGCTCAGCGCGAGATACTTTTCCGCCGACATCCAGCGATCAACGACTTGTCCGACCAAAAACGGAGCCAGCCATAGCCCGACGGCGGCGGTCGCCAGAAGTTGTCCCTGCTGAGATTCGGTCAGTCGGATCGAGTCCCAGTAAATCGGGAGGTAGGTCAGGATGGTTCCCGACACGCCCCATTCCAAAAACCAGAGCACCGACAGCCGCCAGCGCAGGTGCCATTTCAGTCGGCGAGACATGGCGGTGTGCTCCGTTCTCTCGTCTCCGTCGAGGCGTCATTCCGGAAGTGCCGCCAGCGCCGCATCGGTCTGCTTCTTGGGTGGATGAAACGCGGCGAAGAGCAACACAGCCGCTGCGATGGCCGACAGACAGGGAATCAAGAACAGGCCACGGAAGTCCACTTGGTCGCCGATTTGGCCGACATTTTTCTCCGCGAGTTCGCCCATAAACTCGACTCTGATCGGCTGACTGGGAAATGGTCCTCCGGAAGTCTTGACGTTTCCCGGCCGGACGGATTTGAGGTTCTCCATCGCGGACAGAATCTTTTCGGAGCTCGCGTCCATTGAGATCGCGCCGGTGGAATCACCACCGAATGCCAATTTGATTGTGCCATCACGGGGACTGCGATTGATGCTCAATATCTGAATCTCATTCGTTCCGACTTTCCCATCGACCTCCGTTTTCACGGCCAATTCGGTGTAGCTGCCAAACAGCGGTGGACAGACAAATCCGGCAACGAGTGCTCCCAAACCGAGGATCATCAGGTTGAACAAACCTTGCGCACTCGATCGGACATCCTTCGGGAAATACTCGTCCACAAAGATGTAAACCGTGGCGAAGAAAAAGGCGTAGCAGATCCCGTGGAGCACCTGAATCGCCACGATCAATGACTTAAATTCCTCCGTGCCGCAAAACGCGAAGACGGCGAATCGCGCGGCATGGCCGAGAATTCCGAAGATCATCGTGGTTCGCCAGCCGAGGCTCTTCAGGCACACGCCGAGAATCGCCATCGTCAGGATTTCAGCGATCTGGCCGATACTCATCACCGGCGTGATCCAGTTTTCCGCAATGCCGACTGTCGGAAGAAAACGGGCTGTCCAATTGAAATAGCAGTTGTGGACGAATGAATCGACGAGCGTCACCAGCCAGAGCACCATGACGAATGGATGTGCCAGCAGTTTCATCGACTTCAGCCACGCCAGAGAGTCTTCTCCCTCGGTCGCTGGTTTCGGGGGCGTGTGCGGCAGCGTCAGACTGAATGCCGCAAGAAACAGCGAAGCGACGCCAGCGACGATGTAAGTCGTCACCGTAGCGTGCTGCATGGCATCTCCCTTCAAGGGAGATGCAAGGACAGCGCTAATCCAACCGATGAAATCAGGCGCGTTCGCCTCTTTGACCTTGGCCCAATCAACAAGAATGAACACCGGCGGCCAGGCGGCGGCGATCCAGCCGATCGTGCCTCCCATGCGCACGATACCGAATTCCTGCTGGGCATCCTTCATGGCCGCGAAGGCGATGGAATTCGTGATCGAGATTGTCGGCACGTAGAACACACAGTGGATGAGCATCAATCCGAAGAACGCGACGAACAGGATGTTCTTGTCGCTGATGAATTCGGGCGTCACCCAAACCAGACCCAGGATCGACAGACCGCCGACGAGCTGGCTGAACGCGAGGAATTTTTCGGCGGCGAAGTTGCGGTCGGCGAACTGGTTGCTGAAGAACATCGCCAGAATCGCGGCGGCGGGAAACGCATTCAGGATGAGCGACTGCTGGCCGGGAGTGAACCCGAGGGCCGGAAGGTATCCAAAAATCAAAGGCAGCCACGCGCCCCAGATGAAGAACTCCAGAAACATCATCAGGAACAACTTCAGACGGATCGACATCGTGCAACTCCCAGCCGGAGTGAACCGCAGTGAACGAGAGCCAAGCCGGCGACCGGCTCACCGATGATGCCGAACTCGCTGGGAAGTGGCAAGTATCCGGACGAAGTTGACGCAGAGAAACCCGAATGCCCTTGAGGCAAACCGGCGTCGCGAGGCGTTGTGGCGGGGATTGTTCGCGGGCCGCCTGATCGAGCACGTTTGGTTGGCACTCGGTTTGCGCGACGATTACACTTCCCAAGCGGATGACTGACCGAGGTGCAACCTGATTTCAAGGATGGCCGCGCGATGGATTCTTCAACCTGGGCGTTCTTGCTGCTCGCGATTGGAGTGCTGCTGTTTGTAGCCGAGGTGTTCATCCCATCGGGCGGTGCGATCACGATGCTGGCGGCCAGTTGCCTGCTGGCGTCGGTTTGGTGCGCGTGGACTGCCTGGTGGCACTCGAACCCCACGATGTTCTGGACGTTTCTGGGGATCATGTTGTTTGTGACGCCGGCGGCGGTGGGCGGGGCGTTCACGGTCTGGCAGCACACCCCGCTCGGTCGCCGAGCCATCTTGCAGCCTCCGACGCCGGACGAAGTCGAAGCCTTTGCCGAAATTGAACAGCGTCTCGCCGAACTCATTGGCAAGGTGGGCGACACGGTGTCGCCATTGAATCCCGCGGGTATCGTCAAGATCGACGGCGAGCGCGTTCAGTGTCAGAGTGAGGGGATGATCATTGACCGAGGCTGCAAGGTGCGCGTGATCGCGGTTCAGGGAAGTCACGTTCTTGTGCGACGCGTTGCCGCCGACGATGCAGGTTCCACGTTGAAAGCGCAAGAGGAACAGGGCAGTCCACGGAGTGTCGGCGACGCCGGTCAGCGGCTTGACTTTGACTTTCCGTCCAGCTAAACCGCGAGCATTCCGTCGGTGAGAACTCATCCAAGAACAACGCTGTAGGATGGACGCCCTCGTCCGTCCTTAGGTATACATCCTGCGGGCGGAAGTGAAGCATTAGCCGGAACGCGCTAGCGTCCGGTTCGAGAGCGAGAGTTCCAAGCCCAACCGGACGCTAGCGCGTTCCGGCTGAACTCGTCGAAAACGTCTCGCTTTGGGCTGCGGGAAGTAATAGCGTCGCAACACGTGGACGGACGAGGGCGTCCATCCTACAAGAACAAGCGGAGACTCACGCGATGCGCTGGGTGATTGCACAACTTCCGGAAAACTTCAACGCGTGGTACCTCTTGGGAGGGCTTGTCGTCTTCGTGATGGGCCTGATCGTGGTGGCGATCATGGCCCGCTACTTCAGCCTGTGGATTCAGTGCGTCACGACCCGGGCCGGGATCGGACTGGTCGACCTGATCATGATGTCATTCCGAAAAGTGGATGCCGGAGTGATTGTGCGCAGCAAGATCATGGCGGTGCAGGCGCGGCTGAATGAAGCCTTCCCGATTTCGACACGGGCGCTCGAGGCGCATTACCTGGCACATGGCAACGTGGAAGACGTCATCCGGTCGCTGATCGCTGCACATCGAGCCCGTATCAAGCTGGACTGGCGCACGGCGGCCGCGATCGATCTGGCGGGGCGGGACGTCCTGCAGGCTGTGCAAACGAGCGTCAATCCCCGAGTCATTGACTGTCCCGACACCAAACGCAGCGGAGGCGATGCTCTGAGCGCGGTCGCCGGTGATGGTATTGAATTGAAGGCTCGCGCCCGGGTAACCGTTCGCACGAATCTGGCCCAGTTGGTCGGTGGCGCGACTGAGGAGACCGTGATTGCCCGCGTTGGGCAAGGCATCGTCCAGGCCATCGGCAAGCAGACATCGTACAAGGTCGTGCTGGAGAATCCGGAACTGATTTCCGAGACAGTGCTGGAACTGGGCCTGGAAAAACAGACCGCATTCGAAATCGTTTCGATCGATATCGCCGACATCGACGTTGGTGACAACGTGGGAGCCCGTTTGCAGGCGGACCAAGCGGAAGCGGACATGCGCGTGGCGCAGGCCAAGGCGGAGCAGCGTCGCGCCGGAGCGATGGCTCGCGAGCAGGAGATGACCGCGCTCGTGCAGGAAAACAGAGCGCAAGTTGTGCTGGCCGAAGCCGAAGTGCCCGTGGCCATCGCCGAATCGTTCCGCAGCGGCAAGCTTGGTTTGATGGACTACTACGAGTTAAACAATGTTCAGGCCGACACGCGCATGCGCACGGCGATTGCTGGAGACGGCACCGCCTCTCGCGGTTGATTCCCGATGGGGACTCTATGGGACTTTTCCGTAACGGCTCTTTCCAAGAAATCGGCAAGCTGCAAGAATAGGCATCAGCAACAGCGCCCAGTCGACCTTTGACGGTCATCCCCGAGTCATGCTCCTCCGAAAGATTCTGACGTCCACGCGGGTCAGTCAGCTCGATTTGACCGACGTTCCGATGTTGCCCGCGTCCGCCACGGTTTTGACAGCGGCTTCCGAAATGCGTCGCGTGAGCCACGGCAGCGCATTGGTGTGCGATAACGACCGCCTTGTCGGCATCTTCACCGAGCGCGATCTGCTGGCGATGGTTGGAGCCGGCCGATCGCTCGACACGCCGTTGGGCGAAGTGATGACGCGAGACCCGCACTCCGTCACCTTGGATGACACGTTGCACAAGGTCGTCGATCTAATGGATCGCGGTGGCTGTCGGCGACTGCCGGTCGTGGACAACACCGGAAAGCCGTCAGGCATTGTGGACGTGAAGGGTGTTGTCAGGTTTCTGGTGGAGTTTTTCCCCACAGGCGTCTTCAATCAGGCCCCCGAAGCCAAACTCACCGCGAAGGATCGCGAGGGAGCGTGACCCGACGCGCCGGGTTTTCGGATTCCGTCCTCTCAGTCACACCTACCAAAGCAGATTCGAGTCTAACTCTCAGCGTTCGAGAACCAATTGGTCGATCCAGATGCAGGAAGTCTGGACATTTTAATTGAGGAGCAGTGCATCGATGGCCTCCACGGCAGCGGCCCCTGAAACGCAGAGCGGCCCGAATCCGGACAAAAAAATTGAGCAGATGGAATCGGTCGTCATCCGATTCTGCGGCGACAGCGGCGACGGAATGCAGCTTGTCGGTAATCAATTCATGAACACGTCGGCGATCTTGGGGAATGACGTCAGCACCCTACCCGACTTTCCAGCGGAAATCCGTGCCCCGGCAGGAACTCTCGCCGGCGTTTCGGGGTATCAACTCAATTTCTCCAGCCACGACATTTTCACGCCCGGCGACGCGGTGGACACGCTCGTGGCAATGAACCCAGCCGCGCTCAAGACCAACATCGGTGATCTCAAACGGGGCGGCACGTTGATAATCAACGAGGATGAGTTCGAGACGGGGAACCTCCAAAAAGCCGGGTACGCGTCGAACCCCCTGGAAGATTCCAAGATCGTTTCAAACTACCATGTGCACCGCGTGCCGATGACGCGGCTGACGCGTGACGCCGTCGATGGACTGGGTTTGTCACTCAAAGAAGCCGATCGCTGCAAGAACTTTTTTTCTCTGGGCTTGGTCTACTGGCTGTACGACCGAGACCGCAAACCCACGGAAGACGAGATCACTAGAAAATTCGGCAAGAAGAATCCCAAGTACGCGGAAGCCAACCTGCGCGCTCTGCGAGCCGGCTTCAATTACGGGTTCTCGACTGAGGCGTTCACCACGCATTACAAAGTCCCGCCCGCCAAGCTTCCGCCTGGAAAGTACAAGAAAATCACCGGCAACGAAGCGACCGCGCTCGGTCTGGTGACAGCCGCCCGCCTCGCCGGAAAGAACTTGTTCTACGGTGGCTATCCCATCACGCCGGCCAGCGACATTCTGCATGAACTGGCGATGATGAAGAATTTCCACGTGCGCACGTTTCAGGCCGAGGACGAGATTGCCGCCATCTCGTCGGTGGTCGGCGCGGCCTACGCGGGCGAATTAGCTATTACCGCCAGCAGCGGACCGGGCATCTGCCTCAAGGGAGAAGCCATCGGCCTTGGTATCATGATGGAATTGCCGATGGTCATCGTCAACGTGCAGCGCGGCGGGCCGAGCACCGGCTTGCCGACGAAGACTGAACAATCCGACCTGCTGCTCTGCTATTTCGGACGCAACGGCGACAGTCCGATTCCGATTGTCGCGGCCAGCGGGCCTGGCGACTGCTTCTACATGGTTCAGGAAGCCATGCGGATTGCCGTCGAATTCATGACGCCCGTGTTCTTCCTGACCGACGGGTACATCGCCAACGGTGCCGAACCGTGGATGATTCCGAACGTCAAGGATTTGAAGCCAATCAAGGTTCAGCACCCGGAAGGCTTGAACGGACAGTCGCCGGACAGCGTGACCGCGGAAGGCCAGGCCGGATTCCTGCCGTACAAACGCGACGCCAAGCTCGCACGACCATGGGCGATTCCCGGAACGAAGGGACTCGAACATCGCGTCGGTGGCCTGGAAAAATCGGACGTGACCGGCAACGTCGATTACTCGCCGGCCAATCACCATCACATGGTGATGACCCGCTGCAATAAAGTGGCCGGGATCGCCGATCACATTCCGTTGCAGGATATTGATGGTCCTGAGTCGGGCGACCTGCTGGTGATCAGTTGGGGTGGTACCTGCGGAGCCGTCCGCACCGCCGTGCGGCAATGTCAGGCTGAGGGCAAATCGGTGTCGCATGTCCACATGAAGTACATGAACCCGATGCCGAAGAACCTCGGCGACATCATCAGGAAATTCAAGAAGGTGCTCGTTCCGGAACTGAACACCGGGCAGTTGCTGCTCCTGCTGCGAGCCAAATTCCTCGTGGATGCCGTGGGGCAGAACAAGATTCAGGGCAAACCGTTCCTCGTGAATGAAGTCGTTGACAAGATCAACGACATGCTGGGAGGCAAATAGAACATGAGCACAGAGACATCCACGGCGGGAGCCGCTTCGCTGCCGGTCCTGACGGCGAAAGATTTTGCCAGCGATCAGGAAATCCGCTGGTGCCCGCGCTGCGGCGACTATTCGATCCTCGCGCAGATGAAAAAGGTACTGCCGGGCTTGAAGATCCCGCGGGAGAAATTCGTGTTCGTGTCCGGCATCGGCTGCTCCAGCCGCTTTCCTTACTACATGAACACCTACGGCATGCACACGATCCACGGCCGAGCACCCGCGATCGCCACCGGCATCAAGGTCAGTCGTCCCGATCTGCAGGTCTGGGTCATCACCGGCGATGGCGACGCGCTGTCGATCGGCGGCAACCATTTCATGCACGTTGTGCGGCGGAACATGGACCTCAAGGTCGTCCTGTTCAACAACCAAATCTACGGTCTGACGAAAGGTCAGTACTCGCCAACCAGCCCGCGCGGGCAGAAGACCAAGAGCACGCCCATGGGATCGGTCGACAATCCGCTGACGCCACTGAGCGTGGCCATCGGTTCCGAGGCCACTTTCGTCGCGCGGTCGGTCGACGTGGACATCAAGCATTTGTCGGCCATCCTCGAACGGGCCGCTGCGCACAAAGGAACGGCCTTTGTCGAGGTCTACCAGGACTGCAACGTCTTCAACACCGGCGCGTTCGAGTACGCCACGGACAAATCGATCAAGGGGGACCACGTGGTTTACCTCGAACACGGCAAGCCGCTGGTGTTTGGGAACAAGGTGAAGAAGGGCATCCGGCTCAACAGCATGAATCCAGAAATCGTCGAACTCGGCAAGGGGATTACCGAAGACGACCTCTTGTTCCATGACGAAAAGCTGGCCGAACCAAGCCTGGCGTTCTTGCTGGCCCGCATGCGGCATCCTGAATTCCCGGAACCGATGGGAGTGTTCCGCGCAGTCGAACGTCCGATCTACGACCACGACGTCAACTCGCAGATCGACGCCGCCGTGGCCAAGCAGGGTGAAGGCGATCTCGAATCGTTGTTCAACGCCGGCGACACTTGGGTCGTCGAGTAGATGTAATGTCGCAGGCACACTCCGTGTGCCGTCTCGGCAACGGCTCCTGGAGTGTGCCTACGACATTGTTTTGCAGACCGAACGAATTGAGGTGCTCCATGATTTGTCCAGACTGCGGTCACGACAACATCTCCGGCGATGAAGTGTGCGCGGATTGCGGCATGCCGCTCGTGGACGTGCAACCGCTCGGCAACGAAGTCGAGCGCAGCATCTCGTCGCACAGAGTGGAGGTGCTCTGTCCTCATGAGCCGGAATACGTGCAGGCGACGACGCCGGCTCGCGAGGTGGTCCGGCACATGGGGAAACTTCGAATCGGGTGCGTGATGGTTCAGGATGCGGGCAAATTCGTCGGAATCTTCACCGAGCGTGATCTCCTCAATAAAATCCTCCCCGATCTGTCGCGGCTCGATCGCCCCGTGCGAGACTTCATGACCGCCGAACCCGAAACGGTCACCAAGTCCGATTCCATCGGCTACTGCGTGCAGGCGATGGCGCTGGGCGGCTATCGGCACCTGCCCGTCGTGGAACCCACGACCGGCGCACCCACTGGAATCCTGTCGGTGCGAGACCTGCTGCGATTCCTTTGCGTGCGGTTTGCCAAGTCGCGCGTCTGATGCGTGTCCACGATGTCGACCGATCGTCGCCTGAACGTGCTGCTGCTGGGAGACGACTCCACGGCCGAGATGCGTCCGGTGCGTGATACACTTTGTGAACGAACGGCGAACACGGAACAACGCCACTTCCGCGGTGTGGCTTCGGCCATCGCCTCGTTGCAGGGGGACGAAGACTGGCATCCCGACTTGATCGTCGTCTGTCAGACCTGGCCGGATGAGTTTTCTTCGCCCGACCTGCACGCACTGCTTTCTACGTTTCCGCTGGCTCGGCTCATGTGCTGCCATGGTCCGTGGTGCGAATCGGACGGTCGCAGCCGATCGATCTGGCCATCCGGTTGCCGCGTGCCGGTCGCTCACGCTCGGCGTCGCCTCGCGAGCGAAGCCGTCGGACTGCAGACCGGCCGGACCGACCGACTGCCGCCGCTGACCGCGTCGCGTGACGAGTTGTTTGAGTTCGAGTATGCGGACGCTTGGCGTGTGCCGCGTCGACTTGATGGATGCGGGTTTGCCGTCCATTCTCCCGATGCCGCGTATCGCCGCGTGCTGGTCGACACCCTGCGCGCCGCCGGTGGCCTTTCGGTTTCGGAATCGAACGCGCTCTGCCGCGTCGTCCTTTACGATGCCGATCCCTGGACACCGGTCATTCGCACACAAATTGCCTTGTGCCATGCTGGCGGCAATCAGTCAATCCAAATCGTCGCGCTCACCGGTATCGCGCATGCCGGCATGGTCGATGAGTTGAAGGTCGCCGGCGCAGATCGTGTCGTCGCGAAGCCGGTTCCGCTCGGAGAACTCGTGGACACAGTGGCCGAACTTTCCAGCGAACTGCGGACTGCCGAAGTTTGATCTGCGGCGAAGCCCGGTCTACAATCGCGCGGCCTTGGGACGATCGGCAGGTCGGACGTGCAATCCGATCCGAGGAGAACCTGCAACCAGATGTCGTGGCCTGTGCGATCGAAGTCACACCACCTTTCGAAACGAGTCCGTGCATGTCCGAGTTCCAAACCATCGCAAAAGTGGGAGACATTCCCGAAGGCGAGGGACGGGCGTATTGCGTCTCCAGCCGCATGATTGCCGTGTTTTTTGTCAACGGGCGGTACTCCGCGATCAACGACACGTGCCCGCACATGGGTGCTTCACTGGCGACCGGTTACGTCGAGGATGGTGGCGTCACGTGTCCGTGGCATGCGTGGCGATTCAGTGTCTGCGACGGACTGTGGATGGACAATCCAAAGGCAACTATTCGGCAGGACGTCTACGAAGTCCGCGTCGAAGGGGATGCGATTCAAGTGCGCATTCCGTAGTTGTGATCGTCGACATTCTTCACGGCGGCTTGAAAATCCCGTCGGAGGCTGTACAACGTGCCGGAGTGGCCGCCGCTTTGGAGCGGGCACGGTGACACATTCTTCATTTGCGGGAGGGTTTCTTTACACGCGTCTGCTGGGCCGCCCGGCGACTTGAGCACTGCGGCGGCTGGCGATCTTTGGTTCTCCGTTTCAATTCACTTCAGGGAGAGGAGCATTTATGCGGAACCGAGACGATCGTTCACAACCTCCCACGGAAGGACCGGCCAACCAGGCTGCGAAACTTCCGTCGGCAACTCCGGGCGGTGGTCCGAACAAGCCGCCTCCGGCGGCGGCGGTTAATCGACGCGACTTTTTGAAAGGATCGAGCGTGGCGGTTGCAGCCACGGCGATGGCGACCGCGGCTCAAGAGGCCGCGGCGGCCGATGACAAACAGGTCACCATCGTCGCCGGTGCGAAGCCCGTGAAGGTGACGCTCAACATCAACGGCAAAGCCACAGACGTCACCGTCGAACCGCGCACCACGCTGCTCGATTGCCTGCGGAACAATCTCAACCTGACCGGCTGCAAGGACGTCTGCGACACCACCAACTGCGGTGCCTGCACGGTCATCATCGACGGCAAGGCGACCTACGCCTGCTCGAAACTGGCGGTCGAACTTCAAGGCAAAAAGATCACCACGGTCGAGGGCCTCATGCAGGGCCAGAATGTCGATCAGGTCATCTCCGCGTTCGTGAAGCACGACGCCACGCAATGCGGTTTCTGTACGCCCGGCTTCGTCGTGGCTGTCAAAGCCTTCGTGGATGCCAATCCCGGCGCGAACCTCGACCAGATCCGAAAGGGCTTGGGAGGGAATATTTGTCGCTGCGGAACGTACGACGGAATCGCCGCGGCCGCACTCGAACTGACCAAGGGCAAGAAGGCGGCCGATCGTCTGATCGCACCGGCCACGGCGATCGCCTCGGCCTGCTGCCACGGATCAACCTGCTCGAAGGGAGGTGCCTGATGGCTACGGAACGCAAACATGCCTGGGGGCCGCGCAAGGACAACGTCCTGATCGGCAAATCCATTCAACGCATCGACGGCGTCGGCAAGGCGTCGGGTGCCGCCAAGTTCTCGGCGGACATCAATACCAAGGGAACGCTGTTCGCCAAGCTGCTGACCTGCAAACTCGGCCACGCGAAGGTGAAGTCGCTGGATGCCGAACCGGCGAAGAAAATTCCCGGCGTCAAAGGCGTTCACCTGTTCAAGAAGGTGGGAGACGAAATCCGGTGGGATGGCGAACTGATCGTTGCCGTCGCCGCCGAAACTGAGGATCAGGCCGAAGACGGCGTGAAGGCCATCAAGGTCGAATACGAAACGCTCGAACATTTCGTGGACGAGGCCGATCTCGCCGGAGGTGAAAAAGCGGGTCGCAACAAGCCGGCCGGCGAGAACAAGAAGGGGGACGTCGAGGCCGCTCTGAAAACGGCCAAGGTCGTCCACAAAGGGCACTACGGCATCGCCACGATCAGCCACATGTGCCTGGAGCCGCACGGATCGCACTGCGAATTCGCGGGCGATCAGCTCACGGCCCATCTCTCCACGCAAAACGTCTCCGGCACCCCCGGGCAGTTCGCCGAAGGGATGCTGATGGACGCAAAAAATGTGACGGTCATCGGCAATTACGAAGGTGGAGGCTTCGGCTCAAAATTCGCCATCGGTGAATGGGGGTTGGCGTGCGCGAAGATGGCGAAGGAACTCGGTCGCCCAGTACGGCTGATGCTCGATCGCGCCACGGAACTGAAGGTCGCCGGAACGCGACCGTCAGGCTTCATCGATGTCACGATCGCGGCGGACGCGGACGGAAAGATCGTCGCGTGGGACAGCCATCATTGGGGAACCGCGGGCATCGGAGGCGGCGGAGTCGCGCTAGGGCAGATTCCGTACGTCTACGATTTCGAGAATCAGAGCCGGCGCCAGACAGGCATCGGCTGCAACGTCGGACCGAACCAGGCCTGGCGTGCTCCGCCACATCCACAGGCGTGTGCCTTGTCGCAGGTCGCGATCGATGACATCGCTGCCAAACTGGGGAAGGACAGCTACGACGTCTTCCTCAAGAACCTTCCGTCCACCGGCGCGAAAGCCGGTGTGTACGAGGAGGAAATGAAGATCGCCGCGAAGGAGATCGACTGGAAGGCCAAGTGGCATCCGCACGGCCAGTCGCCGGACAAGGGGCCGATCAAGCGCGGCCTCGGCATGGCGATGCACAAGTGGGGCGGTGGCCCCGGCGCGTGCAACTGCAACGTGAAAGTTCATCCCGATGGGTCCGTCGAGACGTTTCTCGGCAGCCAGGACCTCGGCACCGGAACCCGCACCGTGATCGCGATCGTGCTGGCCGAAACATTCGGCCTGCCGCTCTCCTCGGTAAAGGTGAACCTCGGTTCCAGCAAGTATCCGAACTCGGCCGGATCGGGCGGATCGATCACCGTGGGCGGCGTTTCGGGTGCCCATCGCCGGGCGGCTCAGGACGCACTCTGGAAAATCTTCGACCTCGTCGCCGAGAAGTACAAAGTCTCGGCGGACAACCTGGCCGCGAAGGGTGGCAACATCCTGAACGGCAAGGATGTCGTCTGCACCTGGAAACAGGCTTGCGGACTGGTCGGACCGATGCCGCTCGAAGTCGCCGGCAAGGGACCGGTTCAGGACGGCTTGACTAACAACAGCGTGGGCGGAGTGCAGATGGTCGATCTCTCGGTCGATACCGAAACCGGCCTGATCCGCATTCACAAATTCGTCTCCGTCCAGGATTGCGGCCTGATCATCGACGAGCTGACGGCGAAGAGCCAGGTGCTCGGTGGATTGATCATGGGGATCACGTACGCTCTCAGCGAAGAGCGGATCATGGACAACAAGACCGGTCGCTACATCAATGCCGATCTCCAGAACTACAAGCTGGCCCGGATCGGTGACATCGGCGAACTGGTCGCCATCATGTACCAGCCGGACAGCGAGTACGACCGCGGCGTGGTGGGCCTCGGCGAACCCCCCGTCATTTCGCCGGGCGCGGCGATTTCCAACGCGGTCGCCAACGCGACCGGCGTGCGAGTCCCCGTGCTGCCGCTGACGCCCAAACGAGTCCTCGACGCATTGAAAGGAGGTCGCGCATGAGACCCTTTGAATACGCCTCGCCCCGCACCGAAGCCGAAGCCGCCGCGCTGCTCAACGCGTACGACGGCCACACGGCCGTGCTGGCCGGAGGCACCGATTTGTTCAACCTGCTCAAGCGCGACCTCGTCACGCCGCAGCGGGTCGTGGACATCAAGAACATCGAATCGATGCGCGGAACCACGCCGGTGTCCGATGGCGTGCTCGTGGGCGCACTGACGACGCTCGATGACATCCTGTCGGAACCGCTCCTCGCGGATTACGCATCGCTGCGTCAGGTGGCGGACGCGGTCCACGCGATCCAAATCCGTGACAACGGTACGCTCGGCGGCGACCTGTGCCTGCTGCCGAACTGCTGGTACTTCCGCAACGGTTACGGATTGCTCGGACAGGACCGCGGCCAATCGCTGGTCAACGAAGGACGCAACGAACTGCACGCGATCTTCGGCAATCGAGGTCCCGCGAAGTTCGTGAGCGCGTCGCGGTTTGCTCCGGCGCTGATCGCGTGGGGAGCCAGGGTTCGCATTGTCGGGCCGGCTTCCGATCAGGTGTCGCTCTTGCCGCTCGAATACTTTTTCGTCACGCCGAAATCGGCCGAGCAGGGTGTGACCGTGCTCCAGCCGGGTCAGTTCGTCTCGCACGTCTGGTTGCCGACGGCGGCTCACAACGTCGCCAGTGCCACGTACGAGGTGCTGCAACTGGAGGGACTCGATTGGCCGCTCGCCGCCGCTTCCGCGTGCGTCGAAACTTCGGCCGGCATCGTGAAAGACGCCCGCATCGTCTTCGGCCACGTCGCCCCGACGCCGTGGTCGTCGTTCGACGCCGTCGCGGCCCTCGTCGGCAAGGAAATCACCGAATCGACCGCGCAGGCCGCCGGTGATGCCGCCGTCGCCAGGGCCACACCGCTGTCCGAAAACGAGTACAAGGTCCAACTCGCCCGCACCGCCGTAAAACGCGCCCTGCTGCGAGCCGCCGGAAAATTGGAGATGGCTTGATGAAAACCTTCGTCGTTTAGCCGCTAGCCCGTAGGGCTGCTCGCCGAGTATTGATTGACGCACGGCGCGCACGCCTTCGGCGTTGCGGCTAAACGATCCCACTCGACCACCCCCGAAAGGATCACCCATGCCCGAACCAACCAACGACCTGACCGTGATCGCCACCGACGACCGCTGCCGTAGCCTGCTGTGCAAAGGGATGTACCTCAACTGGGGCCTCGGCCAATCCGAACAGGTGGCCGGCGACGGCAACTTCTGGTGCGGCAAAACCCAACGCATCTTCGGCCCCGACGACAATTTCGTCGGCGACGGCGAATGCCGCCACACCGGCCGAAGCTGCTACGAGTCGCCCACGTAATCGCGAATCGGTCCCGAGTCCCGATGGGACGAAGTCCCGCCGTGACAAACCAATTGAACCGCATACCCAGCCCCGGAGAGGCGCCTTCATTCGCTACCAGCGAGTGACTGTCGCCTCTCCGGGGCAATTGTTTGCCCCCGTCAAAACTCAACGTGCCCGGTAGAATCTCGCCAACCGATCGGGCGACACGCCTGCCTGCGCCAGCGCGGTGAGAGTCCAGTTGCGGAGCGTTTGTCGGACGAAGCCGTGTTGTTGCCAGCGGCGGGCGGAGACGTGGAGGCGGCTGTCGAGCAGCGTGAAGCGGCCTTCGCGGCGGAGGCGTTTCATGAAGAACAGGTCTTCCATGAACGAGAGCGGCGGGAAACCGCCCAGGCGGTGGAACACGTCGCGGCGCACGAAAATGCCCTGGTCACCGTAGGCCAGCGTCCACAGTTTCGCGCGCAGGGCGTTGCCTCGTTCCAGCCAGCGATACCGCCAGCCGTCCGCGTCAATCCGCTGCTGAAAGCAACCGCCGACGCAGGCCGGGTCGCGCACAGCCGCCTCGACGGCCGCGAGCGATCCCGGTTCGAGCCAACAGTCGGCGTGCAGGAACAGGAGCACGTCTCCTCGCGCCGCCGCCGCTCCCGTGTTCTGCTGGATCGCCCTCCCGCGCGGCGATGACAAGCGCTGTTCGGCCTCGACCGCCCGTTCCAACGTCCCGTCCGTGCTGCCGCCATCGACGACAATGATTTCGAGCGGCGAGAGTGCGCGGGCTTTGGCGACGGCGTCGGCAATGACGGGGGATTCGTTGAGGGTCGGGATGATGACGGAGACAGTGGACAGTGGACAGTGGACAGTGGACAGAGAAGCGCAGACGGGGGACGGTGAATCATTAGGAGTCGGCTCTGTCGAAGATTCTGTCCACTGTCCACTGTCCACTGTCCACTCCCCCCTCACCGCGCCAGCCATCCGCCATCAATCGGCACCACGCTGCCGTGCATGTAATTCGAGGCGTCGGACGCGAGGAACACGACGATGCCTTTCAATTCGTCCGGGTCGCCCCAACGTCCGCACGGGATTCTTCCCAGGATTTGCGGGCCGCGAACGGGATCGTGTCGCAGCGACGTCGCCGGGTTGGAATCGAAATAGCCGGGGGCGATGCAGTTCACGTTGATCCCCTTCCCGCTCCAAGCCACCGCCAGCGACTTGGTCAATCCGGCGATGCCATGTTTCGCCGCCGTGTACGCCGGGATGTTGAGTCCCCCTTCAAAACTCAGGACCGAACCGATGTTGATGATCTTCCCGCGCCCGCGAGCCAGCAGGTGCTTCGCTGCCTGCTGCGACAGATCGAACGTGGCGGTCAAGTGGACATCGACGACGGTGTGCCACTCGGCGAGCGGATATTCTTCCGGCGGTCGACGAGTGATCAGCCCGGCGTTGTTGACGAGGATGTCGATGCGCCCAAGTTCGCGCACGACCCGGTCGGCCATTCCCTCACGCTGCTTCGCGTCCGCGAGATCGGCTTGCCAGCCGACGTATCGCCGGCCGAGCGATTCCACGCGGCGACGTGTCTCGCCGTCGTCACCCGATCGCGACACGCCCACGATGTCCGCCCCGGCCTCCGCCAGCCCGATCGCCATCGCGCGGCCGAGTCCGCGGTTGGCTCCCGTTACCAGCGCCACGCGACCGTCGAGTTTGAAGAGATCGAGAATCATGTGGATTGACCCTGACGGAGCGTGCTGCCACAATCGGATTGGCCCGTGGGATAGGCGTCTCGCCTGTCACCACCGGCGACACGCCGGTGCCACGGCCAGTTGGATTTCGACACTCCCTCACCCTAACCCTCTCCCAGCGGGAGAGGGGACGTTGGTGTGCGGAGCATTGTAAACGCTTGGAAATTGAACGGAAAACATGCCGGAAACATTTGTGCTGATCCCCGGTCGCACCAGCCGACAGGGAACGTCGCTCAACGAGGGCAAGTATTCTGCCGAATATCAGGAGGAGATCAACACCGTGCTGGCCTGTCCCGCGGACATGGCTCGGCTGGGCCTGAAGGATGGCGATCGCGTGCGGATGTGGAACGAACTTGGAGACGTGGTCCTGCCCTGCAAGGCCGCCAGAGGCGATGAAATTCCGCCGGGCTTGCTGTTCATCGCGTACGGCGACAAATCGTGTCAGTTCATGGGAGCCGACACCCATTGCAGCGGCATGCCGGACAGCAAGGGAATGGACGTGTATTTGGAGAAGGTATCACAATGAGCACTGCCACCGCGTCGGCGGAGAAAACCGAACTGAAAGTTGTCTCCGACGCCACCTGCACGTTTTGCGGGTGCGTGTGCGATGACATGGAGTTGACGGTTGAAAACAACCAGATCACCAAGGCCAAGAACGCTTGCGTGCTGGGCAAGGCTTGGTTTTTGAACCACAACATCGAGGACCGGCCCATGGCGACGATTGAAGGTCGGCCGGTGTCGCTCGATGAAGCGGTCGAACGGGCGGCGCGGATTCTGACTGAGTCCACCTTCCCGATTCTGTATGGCTTGTCGGACACTCCGTGCGAAGCCCAGCGCGTGGCCGTGGCGATCATGGATTGGATCGGTGGCAATGTGGACACGACGACGTCGGTCTGTCACGGGCCGTCCGGCATGGCGTTTCAAGGTGTCGGCGAAGTCACATGTTCGCTCGGCGAAGTTCGCAATCGCGCCGACTTCGTGATGTACTGGGGGGGCAACCCGGCCGAAAGCCATCCGCGGCACTTCACCAAGTACAGCCTGATGCCGAAGGGGCAGTTCGTCCCGAACGGCCGCAAAGATCGGACGGCGGTGCTGGTCGACGTCCGAAAGACCAAGTCGGCGAAGGCGATGGACATTTTCCTGCAGGTCAAGCCGCGAGCCGACTTCGAGCTGGCGTGGGCTTTGCGAGCGCTCGTCAGCGGCGTCGAAATCGATGCGAGCATCGAACAGGTCACCGGGATTTCTTTGGAGATGCTCAAGGATGTGGCTGCGAGGATGAAGGCGGCCAAGTTTGGAGTCATCTTCTTCGGCATGGGCCTGACGATGACGCGCGGCAAGCACCTGAACAGCGAAGCGATTCTCGCGCTGGCTCGCGACCTGAATAAGTTCACCCGGTTCACCGCCAAGCCGGCTCGCGGGCACGGCAACGTGACGGGGGCGGACAACGTGGTGTCGTGGCAGACTGGATTCCCGTTCGGCGTGAACCTGAATCGCGGCTACCCCCGGTTCAACCCCGGCGAGTTCACCACCACTGACGTGCTGACGCGCGGCGAAGCCGATGCCGCGATGATTGTGGCTTCGGACCCGATGTCGAACTTCAGCCAACCGGCCCGCGAGCACCTCGCGAAAATCCCGTCGATCGTGCTCGACCCGAAACTGAGCGACACCGCGAAGATCGCGACCGTCGCGTTTACGACCGCAGTCTACGGCATCAACACCGGCGGCACCGTGTACCGCATGGATGACATCCCCATCCCGCTCCGCCCCGCGTTCGAATCCCCGTTCCCCAGCGACCTCGAAGTGTTGCAGAAGATCGAGAAGCGCGTGAAGGAAATCATTTTGGAGCGGCGGACGAAGTCGTGACAACGAGGCACCGAGAATGTTGGACTCAAGGCAGATAAAAGGAGGTCGAAAATGAGCACCGGCACCCTGACACGCCGACCGAAGGTCAGGCGTTCGAGCCCGAAGCCGTTGCGTCTCGGCTTGGAGGATCATGGCCGCCCTCTCTCGCACGCCGGCTTCGCCTCGGCCCAATTCGACGAGCCGTGGAGATATGAACGCGTTCAAGGGAGACTGATCGTCATGGCACCAAGCGGCGAAGGTCACGTCAGCCATTCCGAACCATTTCGCGATCAGTTGGGGGCATTCAAACTCGCTCATCCGGACATCGTGGAAAGGGTAGTCAGCGAGGCGTGGGTGTTTGTCGACGACGGCACCGAACGCATCGCGGACATCGGCGTCTACCTGATGGCCAGCAAGGGCAAGGGACGGATTCCCAAACGGATTCCCGAACTCGTCTTCGAAGTCGTCAGCGAAGGGAGCGACGAACGGGATTACGTGACGAAGCGGACGGAGTACGAGCGAGCCGGCGTACGCGAATACGTGATCGTCGATCCGCGACGACGCCGCGTGACAGTGCTCCGCCGTGTTCGAGGCGGCGGCTTTCGCGAGACGCGGCTTGGCCCGGACGATTCCTATTCGACACCGTCGCTGCCCGGTCTGCGAATCCCGCTCGCGAAGATTCTCTGAGGGTCGCCGGATGTCGGCTCTGCCTGATTCACACCTGAGATAGGACCCCTTGTGAGCTTGTTCAAGATTGCTGGCGGAACGGTCTACGATCCGCGGAACGGCGTGGATGGGCAGGTGCGGGACATCTGGATCGAGGATGGACGCGTCGTCGCGCCGCCGACCGATCCCGCGCGGCGGCCTGACCGCACGCTTGACGCCGTTGGTCTCGTGGTCATGCCGGGCGGCGTGGACATGCACTGCCACATCGCCGGGCCGAAGGTGAATGTGGCGCGGAAGATGATGCCCGAGACGAAGCGGCTTGGGCCGAAGGTCGTGCGCACGTCGATCACGCGCTCGGGGACGCTCGGCAGCGTGCCGAGCACCTTCGCGACCGGATACAAGTACGCGGGCCTCGGCTACACGACCGCCATCGACGCCGCGATTCCTCCGCTCGCCGCGCGGCATGTTCACGAAGAATTCCACGACACGCCGATGATCGACAAGGGGTTCCTCGTCCTTGTTGGCAACAACCACTACGTGCTCAAGCAGCTTCACGCGAAAGAACCGGAGAAGCTGCGGAACTACCTCGGCTGGCTGATCGGCGCGGCGAAGGGATACGGAGCCAAGCTGGTGAATCCGGGCGGCGTCGAAATCTGGAAGTCGGGAGGCGGTGACGCGCACGGCCTGGATTCCAACATCGAGCACTTTGACGTCACGCCGAGGCAGATCATCACGGGTGTGTCGCAGGCCGTGATGGACCTCGGGCTGCCGCACCCGGTTCACATTCACTGCAACAATCTCGGCGTGCCGGGGAACTGGCAGACAACGCTCGAAACGATGAAGGCCCTCGAAGGCCGGCGCGGTCACGTCACGCACATCCAGTTTCACAGCTACGGCGGGGATCCGAACGACCAATCGACGTTCCGATCCGAAGTCCGGCCGCTCGTCGATTACGTCACCAGCCACACCAACCTGACGATCGACGTGGGACAGGTCATGTTCGGCGACACCACGTCGATGACCGGCGATGGGCCGCTGGGCTACTTCCTGCACAAGGTTTACGGTCGCAAGTGGTTCTCCGGCGACACGGAAATGGAGGCCGGTTGCGGCATCGTACCGATCACCTACAAAGACAAATCCCGCGTCCATGCTTTGCAGTGGGCGATCGGTCTCGAATGGTACCTTTTGATGGAGGACCCGTGGCGGATCGCGATGAGCACCGATCATCCGAACGGAGCCTCGTTCATGGCGTACCCGGAGATCATCGCCCTGCTGATGGATCGCACGCGGCGCGAAGAATACCTCAAGCGAGTTCACCCGCGCGTTCGAGAAGCCTCGTCGCTGGCCGATCTCACGCGCGAGTACACGCTCAACGAGATCGCGATCATCACGCGCGCGGCCCCGGCGAAGATTCTCGGTCTGGACCGGAAGGGGCACCTCGGCGCCGGGGCGGATGCCGACGTGACGATTTACTCCCCCGATGCCGATCGCCAGCGCATGTTCGAGCTGCCCCGCTACGTCATCCACCACGGCGAGGTCGTCGTCGAACAGGGAGAAATCCGGCAGAATGCGGCGGGCAAGACGTTGCACGTTGTTCCAGGTTACGATCCAGCCGCCGTGGACGACATCCGTTCGTGGTTCGAAGAGTTCTACTCGATTCAGTTCGCGAACTATCCGGTCGATGACAGCTACTTGCACGACCACGAAGTCGTGCCGACCGCTCGGTGAGGCTTCGATGCGGAAGCTGTATCTGGTGATTCCCGTGTCGGCGATCATCCTGACAGCGCTGGTCGTTTTCAAGCGCATCGAGCCGCGTCCGTCGGCCCAATCTGTCACGCCGGCGGATCTGATTCTCAAACCGGCACCACCGCTGCGCCTCTTCGACGACCAGTCGCAACTGGTACGGCTGGAAAGGTACCTTGGCCGTCACAAGGTCGTGGTCGTGTTCTTTGATGGCCACGACGGGCCGGATCGCAGTCCGCTGCTGCTCGAATTGAAGCAGCAGTTTCCGCCGCTGCATGAAGCCGGGGCGATTGTGCTTGCGGTCAGCGAGGCCACGCCGTTCGCGAACCGTCAGGGGATGGAGCGACTCGACGCTCGATTCCCGTTTCCGCTGTTGTCAGACCCCAGCTTCGAGTCGCACGAACGCTGGCAGACGATCGACGCGGAGACAGGTCGCACGCGGCAGGCGATCTTCGTGATTGACCGCGCCGGACGCATCCGGTTGCGACAGGACGTGGCGACAACGCCGACGAATTGGAACGAAATCCACAACGCGCTGCGATTGATCCCGTGACGTACCGCGCTAGAATTCGGCTGTGCAGCATGCCGGTCGGGCAAGCTGCGTAAGCGGCTGAAAGCTCTCGGTCTCTGCTTCATTTCTTGAACTCTCCGGTTCTCGCGACGAAGGCTGATCCTTCCGAAAAGCAGGTTCTGCCGACGGGCGTGAAATCGTTGAATCGCTAGAAGATGCGAGCCGATTTCCCAGAGGTGCGGCGACGAAATCCGCCCATCTTCCGCGGTTCCTCGTCTTTCTGCGCTCGTGATTCTCACCCGTGAACCGTACTTCGTCCGATCCCGGTCGCTTCGGCCGGCGAGCCGGCACCAGAACAAAAGCAAATCTGCCGTGAACCTCGACCGGTTTCGCGGCTGGCAAGGATTGAATCCCGCATGAAGCGTGTCGCCACCGCCTGCTCGCGCATCGTTCCTCAGGGCACAACTCGACGAAACTGTCTCGCTGTCTTCCTGACGCTGGTGGCCTTGGGCGTACTGATTCTGAATTTCGACGCCGAACCCGCCGGCGCCGAACCCGAAGCGGTGCTGCCGATGCCGGTCTGTCCGATCAGCGAACCGTTGCCGCCGACCAAGACGACGACCGGAGGTTCTGCGAAAACCGGCGACGTGCAAACGGTCTCGCTCACGCCGCAGAACACCGAGCAAGCCATCAAGCGCAGCCGCCTTGCGATGGAGCATCACATCGCCTTGCTGGAAGTTGGTCGTCATCGACTGGAAAAAATGAACGACTACAGCGCCACCTTCACAAAGCAGGAACGGGTGGACGGCGACGAACTGCAGGACGTGCAAACGACGGAAGTCAAACTGCGCCACCATCCGTTCAGCCTGTACATGAAATGGATCAAGGGGGGAGATGTCGGGCGCGAAGTGCTGTTGGTGGATGGTCAGTTTGACGGCGAGATGCTGGTTCACCTCGGAGGCCTCAAGGGGCGCCTGCTGCCTCCGCTCAAGATCGATCCCAAAGGCGACCGGGCGATGGCCGAGGCGCGGCATCCGGTGACCGAATTGGGTTTGCAGCAACTGTGCAACCTGCTGCTCAAGTATCGCCGCCGGGACCTGTCGTTGACGAACGGCATCCGGTGGGAGTTGATCGACAATCAGAAACTTGGCGAACGTGACTGTTACTGCTTCGTCGTCGAATACGCAGACCGCTCGATCGAAAAGACCTATCGAAAGGCCATCACGTACGTCGACAAGGAACTGCTGCTTCCCGTCTGCGTTCGGAACTACGGCTGGCCGACTGAAGGTGCGTCGGTGGCAGAACCCGCCACGCTCGACGAGCAGACGTTGATCGAATTCTATGCCTACAGCGACATCAAGTTCGACCAGCGTCTTGGGGACGAACACTTCGACAAGAACAACACCGAGTATCGGTTCGTCCGCCGCAATTGATCTCGGTCGGCAGCGGACTGCATTCGAATTGAGAAGCCCGGCTCCCTTCATGGCGTCGGGCTTCCTTCGTTTGATTCGGTTGCGAAGTGCAACTCCGGCCAACACAATGCCCGCCTGAAGCCGACTGACCGTCCGAGCACCTTGAAATCTGCACCGAGATCCCGCCATGAACCGCCACAAGAGCCGAGAGCACTTTGCACGCGCCAGCCGATCGATCGTCGGAGGCGTCAACAGTCCGGCCCGGGCGTTTGGCGGCGTTGGCGGTGAACCGCTGATCATTGATCGCGGCGAAGGGCCGTTCCTGTTCGACATCGATGGCAACCGCTTGATTGACTTCGTCGGATCGTGGGGGCCGCACATTCTCGGGCACCGGCACCCGGGAGTCGTCACGGCAATCGAGTCGGCATTGAAAAAGGGCACCAGTTTTGGCGCGCCAACGGAACTGGAAACCGAACTGGCCGAGTTCGTGATCGCCGCGGTGCCCTCGATCGAAAGGCTCCGCATGGTGAATTCCGGCACCGAAGCCACGATGAGCGCGATCCGGCTGGCCCGCGGCTTCACCGGCCACGACGTCGTGGTCAAGTTTGCGGGATGCTACCACGGTCACGTGGACAGCCTGCTCGTGAAGGCCGGCAGCGCGGCCACGACGCTCGGCACTCCGTCCAGTCCGGGTGTGCCGGCCGGTTGCACACGTGACACGCTGGTGCTTGAATTCAACGACTCGCAGGCGGTCGCCGACGCCTTCGCGAAGCGTGGCGGTGAAATCGCAGCGGTGATCCTCGAACCAGTCGTCGGCAACATGGGAACAGTCGTTCCCGAACCGGGGTTCCTCGAACTTCTGCGCGAACAATGCACGCGGCACGGGGCCTTGCTGATTTTCGACGAGGTCATGACCGGTTTCCGCGTCGCGTTCGGCGGGGCTCAGGAGCGGTTCGGCATCCGGCCGGACATCACTACACTCGGGAAGATCATTGGTGGCGGAATGCCGGTCGGAGCGTACGGTGGACGCAAGGACGTGATGGATCGCCTGTCTCCGGTCGGCCCCGTGTATCAAGCCGGGACGCTGTCTGGCAATCCGCTGGCGATGGCTTGCGGGCTGGCGACACTGCGAACGCTGAAGGAATCCAACCCGTACCCGCGGTTGGATTCCGAGACCAAACGACTGTGCGACGGGTTGAGCGCGGCTGCGATGTCGGCCGGTCTGCCGCACACAGTTGCTCAGGTCGGCAGCATGTTCACGTTGTTCTTCCACGGCGAACGAATCACGAACTACACCGTTGCCATGCGCTGTGATACGAAACGATTCGCCCGGTACTTCTGGGGCATGATCGACGCGGGCGTGTACTTGCCGTGCAGTCAGTTCGAGGCCAACTTCGTTTCGGCCGCGCATTCGGCGACTGAAATCGACGCGACGATTGCCGCCGCAAAAGACGTGTTGGCCCACGTGCCGAAAGACAACGCCTGACGACGCAAGCTCACTTTGCGATGGCGCCCGCCGGCAGAACCAACGGCGGTCCGTCCAGGCCCTGCAAGTATCGATCGCGGAACTCGAAGAACTTCGCATTCGCCGTCTCCTGCGCCTCCATCGTGGCGGCTCCGAATCGAATCGCCTGTTGAAGCGGGTTGTCGCCGTTGCCGAGTCCCGCGGCCTTCAGCAAGTCGATCGCCTTTTTCACCTGCGGATCCTGCATGATCCGCTTCTCGGAATCGGGGCGCGGCTTGGTCGCGTCCGCTGATTCGACGTGCTGCCAGATCGTGTCCCAGCGACCGTTCGAGAGCTTCGCGACAAACCGAACCTCGACCGAGGCCGCTGTTCCCGGCTGGTCGATCAATACGCGAGTCACACGGAAGCCAGTCAATTTCTCTCGCTCGGCGATCGGAATGGCCGTGGACAGCCACTTCTCGCGACCGGCCGATGGCTTGGAAGCGGGTTTGGCGAATCCTTCGATCAGCTCGTTCAGGTCGCCACCGAAACTGCCCTGGATCATCGATGTGAGTACCTTCGCCACGTCTGGTGCCTCCGCGCCATCGCCCGTCCGAAAGATCGAGTCACCCTGCCCCTGAAAATCGAGCGATCGTATGTACGCATGTTCAATCAATGCTCGACGGGCGAGCCATTCTGATTCGGACTGCGGGCGTCGCGGAACCTGACCGGACAGGTCCACCTGCTGGTTCGCCACGTCGATTCCTCGTTCACGCAGGTCGCGAAGCAGCCGGTTGACCGACTGCGATTCCGGCTTCGGCAGTTGTTCGCGCCATGCCAGTAAAATCACCTGCCGTCGAGTCGGCGGTTGCACGACCACGCGCTCGACCTGCTCGGCGGGAAGTTCGATCAGCAGAAATCGCGGTGCGGCCGCTCCTGCTCGTTTCGTTTCGTCGGCACGTTCCAGTTCGCTGTCGATCCGTTCGAGTTGCTTCTTCAAAAAGAAACGCAATCGCTTGTCGTCCGGTTGGTCGTCGAGCCAGGCTGTCACGCGCCGGCGCAGCTCCTCGCGCGCCGCCCGCTCGGTTCGCGACTCGACATCCATCTGCCGGCGGAAGAATTTTGGATCAGCTTCACTGAGCCAGTCGCGTCGCACCGCCATCGTGATCCGCCCCGCATCGTCGCGCTGCACGATCGCGCCCAGCAGCCGGGGTCCGCCTTTCACGGCGACCATGTCCACGCCCAGTTCGGTCAGCGGGATCGGACGCGACTGGGCCAGTGCGGCACCGGCCGACCAAACCAAAATCCAGCTCGACGTTGTCAGCAGCAGTCGCAACATGGCAATTCGCCTCCAACATCAATTGGAACGCAGGTCGGCCGCGCTCGCATCTCACACGACGGCATTATGAAATGGATCGGCATGCCGTGTTCTTTCTCAATTCGCCCTGTTTCGCGTTCACGTCGGTTTTTTTAGAGGCCGGCGGTTGCTCGGTTGGAACGCACGACGCGGTGGAAGTGCAATTCGATTTCGTGCTCCAGCACCCGTCTTAAACCCTCGACCAGGCATTCCGGCTCGTGGTCGGACTGGCCAATCCTCAGAATCTCGTCCAGCGGCGTCCCGTGAGCGACGGTGAAAGTCGATTGATGAATGATTTGGTTGCCGGCGTCGAGTTCGGGCACGATGAAGTGCACCGTCGCACCGTAGGTCAGCATCCGATGTTCGTAGGCATCCTGATACGGAGTCGGACCCGGAAACGACGGCAGCAGCCCGTGATGCAGGTTGATGATCCGACCGCCCGCGAACCGCCAGCAGGTGCTTGCCGGGAGGACGCGCATGTATCGAGCCAGGACGATGTAGTCGACGTCGTACTCGTCGAGGAGCTCCACCAACCGATCGTTGTCCGGGTTGCCGGCCGGGTCGCCAATACAATGCCAGTCGATATGAAACTGCTCGGCGACGCCGTGGCAAGCTTCGCGGTTGCCGATCACCACGGCTGGAGTCGCGTGCAAGCGTTTGTCGTGTACGGCCCGGAGCACGGCCAGAGCCGGTTCTGGCCGGAAGGTCACACAGATGGCCAGTCGCGGCGGGCGATCGTGTTCGTCGCGGGACCACGTGCGGATGGAAAGCCCCTTCGCCGAGCCGATCTGCCGCATCCGTCGACGCAACTCCGCCACCGATTCGCGTTCGACCGGCCAGTCCATCCGCACCAGCATCGCGAACACGCGTTCCTGGTCGTGGTCGTACATTTGAATCTCGGAAATGTTGGCTCCTGCGCCAGAGACGTAATGCACGATCGGATCGGCCAACCCGCGGTTGTCAGGTCCGACGGCGGTGAGGATGACTTGCATGGAGCGATTGGACGGAGGTTGGTTGAGGGTGACGGAAACCGCGAACTGTCTTCAATGTCGACGCCGATTCCCCGCGATCGACAATCCCCCCTCACCCCTCAACGATTTCAAACAACGACTGGGTTTTGACGACGGCGCAGTTTCCGGGAAACGTGTGGAATGCCTGCAGCAGCAGACTGTGCTGCTGCGGTTCGGCCAGCACGAAGCTGAGCGGCGGTGGAGCGAATCGATTCATGGATCCAAACTGATGCGCCACCAAGGCACGCCGGCTGTCGCCGACCAACTCTTCGTGGAAATGCAAAAACACTTCGGGCTCCAGCCGTTCGAGATGAAAACTGACGTGGTACAGGACGCGCCCACCGGCCAACCGGATGGTGTCCTGACGGTGGCCGCGAAGGCGTCGCGTGAGGATCTGCCGCTGCTGAGGCAACGGCTGGTCGGCGGTGCTGGTGATTTCGCACAGGGATTCGCCTTGATGGCGAAAAGTGGCGGCGTGCCCGGCTTCGCAGATCCTGACTGTCGCTGAAAAATCCGGTTGCTCGATCGCCGCGGCGGCGCACGATCGCACGAGTTCGGGATGCACGGATCGGTCGAACACCCGAAACATCAGGTGTGCGACGTCCGGCCGAGCCAGGCTGAGCTTCACGTTGCTGTTCCTCACGAGCTTCGTCTGCCGGGCAATGAACCCGGCCGACTTCCGATGGCCAGGAATGCCACTCCTCGCCGTCGTCGCTAGTATATCCGGGCGACAACGCTTCGCCACGGCACCAATTCAGTTTCCTTGACCGCCTCCAAATTGCACTTGCATGAGCTGCACAATTCTGTTTGAGCAGGTGCGGCGGGGTGACGTGCAGTTCGTCGGCGGCAAAGGGCTGAGCCTCGGGCTGATGTCGGTGGCGGGGTTGCCGGTTCCTCCGGGATTCTGCATCGCCGGCGAAGCGTATCGGCGGGCGATCGCGATGGGCGCGGGCGCGGCGCGGCTGTTGGAGGCCGATCTCGCGGAGGTCGTCGCGGCGTACGAATCGCTGGGGCGGCCGATCGTGGCCGTGCGGTCATCAGCAACCGTCGAAGATGGCGGGCACGCAAGCTACGCGGGGCAGCAGGAAACTGTGCTTGGCGTCGACGGTGAACCGGCGCTGATCGCGGCTGTCGAGAAATGCTGGTTGTCCCTGCAATCGGATCGAGCGTTGGCGTACCGTCGCGAGCAAAACGTCACCGAGACCGAGGTTTCGATGGCGGTGGTCGTGCAGAATCTCGTGCCCGCTGAGGTCGCCGGCGTGTTGTTCACTCGCGACCCACTGGATGCGTCGGGCGGCCGCATGCTTGTGGAAGCCGCGTGGGGCCTGGGAGAAGCCGTGGTGTCCGGCCGTGTATCTCCCGACCGGTTTCACGTGGCACGCGAGTCCGGAACGGTGATCGATCAACACGTCTCGGTCAAACGCGAGATGTTGGCGGCAACGGGCTGGTGTGCTGTCGAATCCGAACGGCAATCACGGCCGTGCCTCGATGCCAATCAGCTTCGCGATCTCGCGGCGCTCGGTCGCCGGATCGAATCGTTTTTCGGCGAGCCGCGCGATGTCGAGTGGGCGTGGGATGGCCGGCAGTTCTGGCTCCTGCAAGCCCGTCCGATCACCGCCGCCGATGCCTTCGAGCGCGAGCAGGTTCTCCGCGAGGAGATTTCCGCGCTGCGAGCCAAAGCCGCTCCGACGGGCACTGTCTGGTCGCGGTATAACCTCGCCGAAGTCCTCCCGACGCCGACGCCGATGACGTGGTCCATCGTCCGGCAATTCATGTCCGGTCGCGGCGGTTACGGATTGATGTACCGCGACCTCGGGTACGACCCAGACAACTCGCTCGACGACGAGGGCTTTATTGACCTCGTCTGCGGTCGGCCGTACGTCAATTTGAGTCAGGAACCTCGCTTGTACTTCAAGGACTTTCCGTTCGGGTACGACGTCGCCACACTGAAAGCCCACCCCGAGCGAGCGATGTACCCGACGCCCACGGTGGACCGATCGCAGATGACGCCCGGTAGATGGTTGAAGCTGCCGCTGACCATGTGGTGCATGCTGAGGGCACAGAGACGAGCGAACAGCTTGCGTCGCGGTTGTGCCACGCGGCTGCGGAGTGTCTTGTTTCCAGAAATGTTTCGACGCGTGGAGTCGGACCGGGCGGTCGACATGACCGGTATGTCGAGCGATGAACTTCTGATTCGCCTTCGCTCGTGGTGCGACTTCACCCTGGTGACGTTTGCGCGCGAATCGCTCCGGCCGGCCGTGTTCGCCGGGACACTGCTGCAGCAACTCGACGCGATGGGGATCGGCCGCGAAGCGATGTCGGACGTGCGTCCGGCATCCGACACGGATCTCGGTCTCGCGTGCCAGCAGCTTGCGACCGGAGCCATCGGCCGCGACGAGTTCGTGCGGACATTCGGTCATCGCGGGCCGAACGAGATGGACCTGGCGGAGCCGCGTTGGGCGGAGCGGCCGGAGGCCGTCGCCGTCAAAGGCCCGTCGCCCCTGGCCCCTCTCGCCAAAGGGGGTGGCTCGCCGGATGGATCACTCGCTCCGAAGAAGGATCGTGACGGCAGCGCCGAAAAGTCGTTGCATCTCGCCCGCGAACTCCTCGCCGTGCGTGAGGAGGCGAAGCACTACTTCATGCTCGGCTACTCGATGATCCGGCGGTATCTCATCGCGCTCGACGAGCGGCATCAGCTTGGCGGAGGAGTTTTCTATTTGACCGTGAACGAACTGCCGCGGTTGATTGCCGGGGAAGATTTCGGCGCGACGATTCGAGATCGGCGGCGGAGGCGGAAGGTGCTGCTCAGCCTCGACGTGCCGCCCGTCCTGTTCAGCGATGACCTCGATGCGATCGGACGTCCGATCGTGCCGAGCAACGCCACGGAGTTGCGCGGCACGCCGGTGTCGGCAGGGGTGTTTGAGGGGACCGCGGTAGTGCTCGACGAGCCCACGCTGCCGGAGGACGCGCCGGCCGAGTTTGTGCTTGTCTGCCCGTCCACGGACCCGGCGTGGGTGCCGATTTTCCTGCGAGCCAAAGCCCTCGTGATGGAGTCGGGCGGCGTGCTGTCGCATGGTGCCATCGTAGCCCGCGAATTCGGACTCCCCGCAGTCGCAGGTCTGCCGGGCGTGCAGCGGCAACTCTGCAACGGCCAGCGAATCCGCGTGGATGGCACTGCGGGGGTGGTGTATGTGCTCGACGGTTCTCGACGGACCGGTAAGTTGTTTGAATCGGGAGGGCGAGACTCCTGCTGAGCCGAGGTCAAGGTTTGCGGCTCGGCGGGAGCCTCGCCCTCCCGCATCACACATGCCCAATGAGCTCTTCCGGCACTACCATTGCAGTAGCAGCGTCGGCGCGGCACACTTCCGCCACTCACCCAGTCGCTCGCGACGAACCACGTCAGGAATCCAGCCATGTTTCAACTGGACGATCTGTTCTTTTTCATGCTTGCGGTTGTTGCGGGCGCGTGGTGTCTGGTTGGACCCATTGTCTGGCTGGTCATGCTGAACAAGATGAAGCGGCTCGACCGCGAAACGGAAACCAACCGCGGACGCATTCGGCAACTCGAAGTGGAAGTCGCGCGGTTGGGAGTTGGCGGTGAATCGGGTGCGGCACCAGCGAATCCGGTGGCAGCGGGCGGTCAGGCGGCGGCACTCGTCGAACGCATGCGGGCGGCGCGCGAGAAAAGGCCGGAGCTGACGGCGCCGGTCGTGAATCCGGCTCCCGAACCGCTGGCGGACATTTGGATCGAGGAAGCGCCGGCGGGTGTGAAGTCGGCGCAGCGCGAGATCGTGGGTGGCACTGGCGGCCTGTCTGCCAGTGGTTTTGAGACCGCGAGCACTGTCAGCAAGCTGCCAGTGGCACACTCGGCCGCATCGCCGATCGCGGACGAATCGTCCACGTGGGAGGAAATCCTGGCAGGCAAGTGGCTGACGTGGGTTGGAGCCATCGCCGTCGTGATCGGATCGGGGCTGTTCTTCAAGTACGCGATCGACAACGACTGGATCGGGCCGACCGGTCGCGTGATGATCGGGCTGCTCGTCGGTCTGGCCACGTTCGCGGGCGGGGCCTTCGCGATGCTGCGGAATTACCGCTGGCTGTCGCAGGGGCTGGTCGCGGGTGCGATGGGCATTCTGTATTTCTCGCTGTTCGCGGCGTTCAAGTGGTATGAAATCGTGCCGCAACCGGCCGCGTTCGCTGGCATGGTGCTGGTGACGGCGGGCGGTCTCGCGTTCTCGGGCTACTTCAACGCGCAGGCCACGGCCATCCTGGGTCTGATCGGCGGATTCCTGACGCCGATCATGTTGTCTCAGAATCAGGACGCGCAGGTGGCGGACTTCTCGTACATTCTGATTCTCGATGTCGGTGTGCTCGGCCTGGCGGGTTTTCGCAAATGGCCGGCCGTGCAGGTGCTGGCCTTCGTGGGCACGCTGCTGATGTGGCTCAGTTGGTTTGGCAAGTGGTGGGACCCGAGCAAATTGAACACGACGGTCGTGCTGATGACGTCGTTTTTCCTGCTCTTCGCGTTGCTGGCCGTGTGGTACAACGTGCTGCGGCGAAAGCCCGCCGATCCGGGCGACTTCTTCCTGATTCTGGCCACGCCGGTCGCGTACTTCATCGGACTGTACGGCGTCACGAAGGCGGATTTTTCCTGGCTGCACGGGGTGATGGCGATTGGTCTGGCGGGCGTGTACCTGGGCCTCGGCGTGTTCTCGTTGTCACGGAACCCGGCGGGGAAAAATGTGGTGCTGGCCCTTGGCGGAATTGCCGCGTCGTTCCTGACGATTGCCGCGCCGTTGCAACTCACCGGGCATTGGATCGCGATAGCGTGGGCGGCGGAGAGCCTGCTGCTGGTGGAACTGGGGCTGCGGTTCCAGCAGCCGAAACTGCGGTACGCGGGATTCGGCTTGCTGGTGGTCGTGCAGATCATTTTGTTCCAGTACACGGTCGAAACGCTCGACAGCCCGCGCCGATTTGACACGCGGTTCACAACGCAGGCGACCATTGATCCCCTCGCTCGCGATGCCGAGCCGGGCGTGAGCATGAATCCGTCCCCGGCGGCCGCCGCGACGACGTTGCCACAGCCCGCCGAACCGGTTCCGTCGTGGACGGACATCTTCAACGGGCGGTCGTTCAGCTTCCTCGCGAGCGCGATCGTGCTCGGCGTGCTGGCGTGGGAGTACCGGCGCGGCGGAGCGCTCGGGTGGCTGGGGTCTGGCGCCAGCCAGCCCCCGGCGCTTGAGGCATCGCCTGCTGGGGGCGAACTGCGTTCGACCCCAGCCACCCGATCGGCTTTGGATGTCGTTCCCGGCATCCTGTTGGCAGCCGTGCCGCTGACGATGCTGGGAATGCTGCTGATCGAATCGTACGCGGCGGCGGATTTTCGTCGCTGGATCATCCTGACCTTCCTCGGCGTGTCCGAAGTCTGGATCGCGGCGACTGGTCTGGCGCTGATCGCGCTCAGCGTGACCTGCGGTCCACGCTGGCTGGACAAAGTCGGCTTGGGCGTGTTCGCGTTGCTCGGCGTTTTCCTCGTCGGCAGTTCGCTGACGTCGTGGGATCAGTGGGGCGGTCTCTGGTCAAAAATGAAGGACGCACATGATTGGTGGTCCGTGTTCTTGCTGAACCCGCGCGGGATGGGGTTCATCGCCGCGCTGGCGGCGGCAGCGGGCGCGATCGTGATTCACCGGCGAGGCGTCGTTGGGTGGCTGGGGTCTGGCGATAGTCAGCCCCCAGCTCTCGGTGCGCCGTCCGCTGGGGGCGAACTTCGTTCGACCCCAGCCACCCGAGCGACCCCGGCGATCGACACGCCGATGCTGCTCGGGGTGTTCACGTTTCTCACGCTGCTGGCGTTGCTGACCAACGAGGTTCACGCGCTGGGCGTGATTCGCGATTGGGGGACGGCGACGACATTGAGCATCACCGGAGTCTGGGCGGCGTACGCGCTCGTTTCACTGGTGCTCGGCATCGTGACGCGATCGGCTTCGCTGCGGCTGATGGCTTTGGGCCTGCTCGTGCTCACCACGGGCAAGGTATTTTTCTCGGACGTGTGGAAACTCAGCACGGGGATTCGATACATGGCCTTCATCGGATTGGGAGTGTCGTTGTTCGTGGCATCGTTCTTGTACCGCCGGTTTCGCGGGCGGATCCGGGAGTGGATGACACCGGTCGTGCTGGCGGTTCTCGTTCCGGCGGCGATGCTGCACGCCCCCGCGCGAGCCATCGCGCAGGACGGCGGGGCGACGTCGAAGGAACCGCCGACGGCGAGCCGTCTCACGCATCGCTGGCCGGTGGACACAAGCGCAGTCCGTGGCACCGGCGTCCCGCCGGTGTCCGAAGGTCTCGTCAAGATCGTGATCCCACCGGGAATCTATGAGCACGCGAGGACCGATCTGGGTGACTTGCGGCTGTTCGCCTACCGCCGTGGCGATACGCCCATCGCACCACCGACGGAGATTCCCTACGTCCTGATCCGGCCGCAAGACACGTCGCGAATCGTGCAGCGCAAGGTGACGCTGCTGAATCTTTCCGAACGAGCCGGGCACACGGAGTTTCTGCTCGATCTGGGGGACACGGCCGAGACAGTGAACGAAATCAACGTCGAGGTTTCCAACGACGACAAGAACTACGAGCGGGCCGTACAGGTTTTCGGAGCCGACCGGCGCGACGCGGACGAATGGAACCTCGTGGCCAAGTCGGGGTACCTGCTCGACGTGTCGCGGCCGGGGCATCAGTTGCGAGTCGGCAAGCTGACGTTCCCGCAGAGTCGGTTTCATTTCTACAAGGTCTCGATCGACAATCAGGATCGGCCGCCGCTGCGGATCACCGGGGCTGCCGTCTCCGATCGCGAGCAGGTGATCGTGCCGCGGCATGAGTTCGAGGGAAAGATCATCAGCCAGGAACAGGATGCCGGGCACAAAGAGACTCAGGTGATCTTTGATCTCGGCCACGACCGCTTGCCGACGCTGGGACTGCGGCTGGCGATCGGGTTCGACGGGAGTTTTTATCGTCCCGTGACGCTGGAGGTGAGCGACCAGCCGCCGGGGACGAAAGTTTCTTGGCGCAGCGTGACGTCGGGGCACGTGTATCGGATCGACCGGCCCGGCGTGCAGGGGGCGTCCACGGAGCTAAGCTACGCCGAAACGCCGGCGCGATACCTTCGCCTGACGATCTCGAACGGCGACGACCGGCCGGTGGAAATCGTCAGCGCCACGGCGGTCGGGATCGACCGGCTCGTCGTGGCCGAACGCCGCTCGCTGACGAGCGACGCCCCGCTGTCGATCGCGTTGTATGCCGGGAGCGAACGTGTCACGTCACCCAGCTACGACCTGTCGCGCACGCTGGGCAATGTCAAAACCGAAAACCTCACGGCACTCAAGCTCGGCCCGGCGGAATCCAACCCCGACTTCAAACATCCCACGCCACCGAAGCCGCCGTGGAGCGAAGAGAACAAACCGATGCTCTGGGCCATCACGCTTGGCGGCGTGTTGGTGCTCGGCCTGCTGACAGCCATGTTGTTGATGAAGGCGGCGAAGCACGGGCCGTCATAGGTCAGATGTTGCAGCGTAGCCCCGGCCCTTGTGGCCGGCACAAGGCCGGCGGCTACCGCCGGGTGATGGTGACAATCTTGCTGCCGGATTCATTTTATTCTGGTTTCCAAGCTCCAGCTTGGAAACCCGCCTTCGCGAGGCTCCGCTTCGCTGTCAGGAAGCCGAGCTTCGAAGCAGGACGTTCCCAAGCCGGAGCTTGGGAATGAGGTCATCCTTCCATAACGAGGGATGACCGAATCTCACCATAGATTCATGGTTCCGAACGCTCAAACAGGCTCCAACGAGACGACACGAGCGTCGCTTCTTTCCCCTCCGGTGCCCGCATGATCAGCACGGCGGCTCCGCAGGTGTCTTCGATCAGACGGAGACCGCGGTCGGGGCCTAGCACGCTGACGGCGGTGGCGTAGCTGTCGGCAATTATGCCGGTTGGAGCGATCACGGTCACGCTGCTGCGATCGGTCAGGCCGAGGCCGGTGGCGGGATCGACGATGTGCGAGTAACGCTGGCCGTCAATTTCGACGAATTGCCAGGCGTCGCCGGAGGTCGTGACCGAAGCGTTCGCGAGACGCAGGTAACGACTCGGCGAACCGGTGGGCGAACCTCGCGGGGCCACGCCGATGCGCCAACCGGTTTCCCCCGGCGGTGCGTCGCTGACAAGGATGTCGCCGCTGCCGTCGATCAGTGCGCTGGTGACGCCGTGTCGTCGCAAGACCTGCATCGCTTCGTCAAGGGCATGGCCGACCGCGATGCCGCCGAGGTCAAGTTGCATCCCGGCGAGACAGAGTTCCACGGTTTTGGCCTCGCGGTCGATCACGACGTTTCGCCAGCCGACCAGTTTCCGGGCGGCGGCGAGTTCTTCCGGCGGCGGCATTTTTCGAGTCTTGCGGGCTTTGCGCCAGAGCCGGACCACCGGCCCGACGGTCACGTCGAATGCACCGCCGGAGCGGCAGGCGAGGTCTTGCGACGCGATCAGCACCGTCAGCAAGTCATCGCTCACGCGGACCGGCCTCCCCGGACCTGACGTCGCACACAACCGCATCAATTCGCTGTCGGGATCGTAGTCGCTCAGCGCCTGGTCGAGCCGTTTGATCCGGCCAAACGCCGCTTCCGCCGCTTGGTTTGCAACGGCCTCGGACGGCGCGTAGAATGCCAGCCGGAATGGCATCCCCATGTGTTTTTGAGTGAGCTCGAATCGCGTTCGCGACGGCGCCGAAGGCGGGTTGTTCGTGCTTCCGCACGAGTTGGCAAATGAAGTTGCCGGCGCGGGTGGACTTTCACGACTCGGAGCGGTGGTCGCATCTTTCGCAGGAAGCGGCGGAACGATCAGGCTGACGAAGCCGATGACGGTTCCGAGCGCGAGGCTCGCCAGACGCGAGCGGCAGGAGGAGTTCGAGCGTGGGTGAAGGTGTGTCATGGGATATGGTTGTTGAAGCGTCGGGCGCGGACGAGGCTGGGAGGCGCTCACCCCTCACCCCCGACCCCTCTCCCCCTGCGGGGGCGAGGGGAGGAATCAATTGCTGGCCCCTCTCCCCCTGTGGGGGCGAGGGGAGGAATTCGTTTGCATCTTACAAGGAGATTTGGGTCATGACCAAACATGCGAGTGTGGATACGACATCACCGGCGAATCGCCGCGAGTTTCTCAGGGCTTCCACCGTGGCGGCGGTGGGTGCGGGAGTGCTCGGCAATTTGAGTTCGTTCGCGGGTGCCTACGCGGCGGCGGACGACACGATCAAGGTCGGGCTGATCGGTTGCGGCGGTCGCGGCACCGGAGCGGCGTCGCAGGCTCTGCACACGAAGGGGAACGTCAAGCTGGTCGCGATGGCCGATGCGTTCAAGGATCGCCTCGAAGGTTGCTTGAAGGGATTGAAGAACGAGTTTTCCGATACGCCGGAGCGAGTTGACGTCAAGCCGGACATGCAGTTCACCGGATTCGATGCCTATCAGAAAGTGATTGCCGCCGGCGTGGACCTGGTCGTGCTTGCGACGCCTCCCGGCTTCCGCCCGATCCAATTTGAAGCGGCCGTGAAGGCGGGCAAGCATGTCTTCATGGAGAAGCCGGTGGCCGTGGACGCGCCCGGAGTTCGCAGGGTGCTGACGGCTGTGGAGGAGTCGAAGAAAAAGAACCTCGCTGTCGGAGTCGGTTTGCAGCGGCATCACCAGTACGAATACATCGAGACGATCAAGCGACTGCAGGACGGTGCCATCGGTGACATCCACACGATGCGAGTCTACTGGAACGGCGACGGCGTTTGGGTTCGTCCGCGTCAGTCCGGCCAGACCGAAATGGAGTACCAGATGCGCAACTGGTACTACTTCAACTGGCTCTGCGGCGATCACATCTGCGAGCAGCACATCCATAATCTGGATGTGGCCAATTGGTTGAAGGGTGCGGCCCCAATTCGCGCCAACGGCATGGGAGGCCGTGAGGTCCGCAAGGGGAAGGACTACGGCGAGATCTACGATCACCACTTCGTCGAATTCGAGTACGCGGATGGTTCGCGGATGTTCAGCCAGTGTCGGCACATTCCCCGGTGCTGGAACAGCGTGTCCGAACACGCGCAGGGTTCAAAGGGCTGGGCGGACATCAGCGGTTCCCACATCAACGTCGAGGGCGGTGAGGACTGGCGCTACAAGGGGAAGAAAGCCAACCCCTACCAGGTGGAGCATGACGATCTGTTCGCCAGCATCCGCGAAGGCAAGCCAATCAACGAAGGCGAGTACGGTGCGCTCAGTAGCATGACCTCGATTTTGGGCCGCATGGCGACCTACTCGGGGAAAGTGATCGAGTGGAAAGACGCCTTGGCGTCGAACATTGATCTGTCCCCGAAGAGCTACGCCTTCGACGCCGAACCGCCTGTGCAGCCGGACAAGGACGGCAACTACGCGATTGCCGTGCCGGGTGTCACCAAGGTGCTGTAACTTCGATGCGGTGGCGTCGCGACGAAATCCGCAACCCGGTCGGTTCCGACCGGGTTGTCGCGTTTGACGAACTCGTCGCGAATCGTCGCCTGACGCCGCCGCTTCTTGACACCGCGCAAAGCCTGTGCCACACTCAAACCCGCACGCGGCCGGTTCCCCTTCTCGTAGGAACAGATCATGGTCACTTTCTGGCGGCGATTCGGAACGATGGCGTTGTTGCTCGTGGTGGCCGGATGCGGAGGCGGGAGCGGTTCTCAACCAGCCGGACAGGAAAACGCCGCAGCCGCCGGCGCCCAAGGCGCACCGCAAGGTCAGGGTGGAGCCGGCACGAGCGCGACCGACGGTGTGCCGGGGGCTGGCCCGGCCGCGCCGGCACCGGGCTCAGGCGCTGGTGGAAATCCCGAGGAAACCACCGCCGCGCAACCGGAAAAGCCGGCCTACAACGGTCCGAATTTGATTGAGTTCATTCCGTCGGCGATCAAGGTTGCCGTCGGGGCGCGCCCGCCGGCGGCGGAGCATCCGCTCAGCAAATTCTTCGCTGGTCAGTTCAAGCCGCTTTCCCCGCTGTTGGCCCGAACGGGACTCAAGCCCGACCAGATTGATTCCCTTTGGATCGGCTCGAACCGCGATGCCGATGACGTGCTGCTCTGCATCCGCACGAAAGACAAGTTCGTGCCCGAAGACGTTCGCAAGTCACTTCAGGCGGGTGCCGCGGTCGAGAAGGTTGGCAAAGCGGAGATCTTCAAACTGGCCGATCATCCCCTGCACCAGAACGCGGTAGCGTTCTTCGACGCGCAGACACTCTTGATCGGCCGATTGAAAACCGTCACTGAGGCCTTGAAGAATCCCAAGGCCGGTTCGATCCGATTGGGATTGGAGGCCGCGAAGGCATCGCAGGCATTTTTCTGGCTGTCTCAAGACCCTGACGCATTGCGTCAGGAGATTGCCAAGAACACAAATGACGCTGTGGCTGCGTTGGCGGCTCAGGCGTTGATGCCTAAGGGTTTCGCGGTGGCCATAGCGTCTCCATCCGCTTCGGGAGAAGCGAGCAGTGCCGGCGGATTTGGCCCACCAGGCGGATCCGCCAGCGGTCCTCCGGCAGGCGCCGGCGGTCCGCCGTCCGATGGCGCCGCAGGCCCCGGTGCCGGTCACGGTCCGCCGGGCGGCGCGACGGCGCGCCCCGGTGGCGGGGCCGCCGGGGCTCCGGCTGGTCATGCGGCTCCGGGCGGACCGGCAGGCGGCGCACTGCCTGGCGCAGTGAGGTCGGATGGTGGAGGAACTTCGAATCCCGCGGCGGCGGGTGCGAGCGCGGGTGCCGTTGGTCCCGATGGTTCTGCGGGAGCGGGTGATCCCAATTCGTTCGAAATCGTTTTCGGAGCCAGCTTCGATTCGGAGGCCACGGCGGACGCGGTCGAGAAGCAAATCAAAACCGCTTTGCAACTGATTCAGCAGAGCGGAGGGCAGGTTGGCGCTGGCGCGGGTGCCGGCGCATCGGCGCCTCCAGCCGGGTTCCAGCAACAACCGGGTGGGGCGGCTCCGATCAACGTCCAGGCGGCCGGCGGTGCTGGCGCGGCGGACGGACCGGGTGGCGCGGCAGCTCAAATGGCTGCGCAGCGTCGTCCCCCAGGCGGAGCCGGTCAGCGTCCCCCTGCCGGAGCTGCGATGATGCGGCCCCCCAACGCAGGCAACGCCGGTGCGGGTGCGGGTTCCGCCGACGGAGGCGTGGCAAGTGTGTCCATCCCCGGTGTCGGAGGTGCGGACGCAGGACTGACGCAAATGGTGATGAACGTCCTCGCCAGCGTCAGCGTCTCTCACGAGAAACAGAACCTCCGTATCTCGGCACCGCTGCCGCTCCCCGACGATGCCGCCGCAGTGCCGCTTGTCGGCTTTGTGTTGCAGGCGGCTGGGGCATCGGCGACGGGAGACGGATTGTTCGAGGGTTCGCTCGATCTGATCGCGCAGGGGATGCAGAAATGGTCCACGGCCGAGCCGTCCGCGGTCAAGGGTGTCGTCCGTGTTGGTCAACTGCCACTGCGCTCGGGTTACAGTTGGATGAGTCAGCTGCTGCCGTTCATCGGTCGAGACGACATCTTTTCCCAGTTGGATTTTAAGAAGAGTTGGGACGATCCGAAAAACCGGTTGGCTGCGTCGCAGGCGATCCCAGCGTTTCTCAATCCAGCCGATCCGCGAACGAACTGGATAGGTTCCCAGTACACGGGCCTGGGACTGAGCCACTTCGTCGGTGTTTCTGGAATCGAGGACACGCCGGACGTTATCGCGGCGACGCTCAATCGTAGCGACCCGCGAGCAGGTGTGTTCGGATACGATCGCGTGGCGCGTCCCGACGAAATTACCGACGGTCAGGCGCAAACGATCATGATCATCGGCTCCGGCGGACTGGCGTCGCCGTGGGTGATGGGCGGCGGTGCCACCGTTCGCGGAGCCCGTGCGCCCTACCTCGATGACCTGCGCGGCTTCGGTTCTCGCGGCCTGCCGAAAGGCGGAGCCTACGCGATCTTTGCTGACGGCTCCGCAAGAATCATCTCGGCAGACATCGACCCGGCCATTTTCAAGGCAATGTGCACGATCCACGGCAACGACAAGGCTCAGTAGGGAGAAGTCTCCATGATACGCTGCCTGACAATTCTGCTTTCGACCGTTGTGTTGTTGTCGCTCTCAAAACTCGGCCGGAGCGACGTGCTGGTCTACCAGCACCCGAATTCGCCCCTGTTTTTCGTGCTGCAGGGAAAAGTTGCCGAGAACAAGCGCGACCAGTCGGTGTCCATCACCGATCCGGCCGTCGGCTCCGCATTGCATTTCCCCGCCGAGTCGGTGCAGGTTTACAAGGTGGATACGATTCAGCAGGAGTTCAGCAAGAAGTCCGGACAGGCGGGACGGGACGCGAATCAACTCTTCCATGTCGCGCTGTGGGCGCTTAAGCACGGGATGGTCCGCGAGTTCCACGCGACGATCACGCGCGTGCTCGAAGCCGAATCGAAGCACCCGGGGGCGACACGCGTGGCCGAACTTAAGAAGAAACTTGAAACGCCCCTGCCCGAGTCCACCGATGCCGAAGCGGCATTGAAACGTATCGCTGGGCGCGGCGCATCCCGCATCGAAAAGAGCTCTCACTTTCTATTGGCGACCGATACGTCTTCGAAACCTGATGCCAATCGAAAGAAGACGCGAGCTCGTGAACGTCTCGACTTGATGGAGAAATCCTACGAGTGCTTTCTGTACTGGTTTCATGCTCACGATTTGAAGCTCGAACCCCCGAAGGATCGGCTGCTGGCCGTCTTACTGAAGGAAACGGGTGACTATTCAGAAGCCGTCAAGAGCGTCACCGGGTTGCCCGCTGGCGGACATTCGGGAGTGTTTGATCGCGAGCGCAACCTCTGTGTGTTTCTCGATCAGGCTGGCGATGGTGCGACGAGCGAACTCAAGCAGTCTGCCGACAAGCAACGGGACGCCGCGGCCGCGGCGAAGAAAAAACGCGATCCCGGCGTGGCCGTGCTGGTCCGCAGTTCCGAGGTGCTCGGGGCCCTGGCCGAGATGGCCCAGGACGGCGCGGATGTCGAAGCGGTCTCGCGTGAAGTGGCTCGGCAGATGGCCGTCAACTGCGGTCTGTTCTCCCCGGGCGTCGAGGTTCCGATTTGGATCGACCAGGGATTGGCTCGCTTCTTTGAGTTTCCACGCGAGGCGCCGTGGAGTGGGTTTGGCGCGGCCAGCGAGTTGCGACTCGCGGCGTATCGCGCTCTGGACAAGGCGTCGCCGCTGATGGGCATCGAGGCGATTCTGGGCGATCAACTCTCCGGTCTCAATCAACCGTTTGCCGCGCCGACCCTGACCGGTGGCGAGACGCAAGGCGGCGCCGCCGGCCGTGGATTCGGGCGCGGCGGTGCGGCCGGTGGATTCGTGGGCGGCGCTGATGGTGCGCCGGGCGCTGCCGCACGGCCGGGATTCGGTCGGCCTGGCGCTGCGGGTGCCGGGTTTGCCGCCGGTGGCGAGAGCGGAGCGGCTTCGGGAGCGGCGGCGGGAGCCGAAATTGCGATCGGCCTTGGCGAAGCGCAGGCTTGGGCCCTAACGCACCACCTAATGGACAGCCACCCCAAACAATTGATCGAGTTCTATCGAGCCGTCGGGGGCATGCGACCGGACGTTCCGATTAACCCCGAAGTGATTGTTGCCCTCTTCGAAAAGTCACTCGGCAAAAAGCCCGGTGACATCGACAAGGAGTGGCGCAGCGCCATGCGGCCCGCGAAGTCGGAAGTCGAGCGACTCACTGGCAGGTCTCCGCTGGCCGCCGCCACTTCGCGTGAGCCGGGTGGGGCGCCGTGAGGCGTCCGGCGATCCCGCTTCGGATTTCAGTTTACTTCAAACCAAGCACGTTCGTTGGACATCGGCCGCCAGCGAACGTGACCGGATTCGGCCAGCGAGGGTTCCGGCCGGCAGGAGTATGAACCGGGGTTCTCGATCAACCAGATGTTCCGGAACCGGACCGGATTGCCGTGGTTCTGAAGCTTGAGCGGACGCCGATCAGGACCCTCCGCCGACCCGCCACCGGTCTTGTTCGGGATCTCGATGTCGTTCTGAACCAGCACGTCGTTGTGCCTCACGGTCAGTCGAGCGTTGGCAGTCTTCTGGCCATCCTTGCCGAATCTCGGTGCGGTGAAATGGATGTCGTACGTCTGCCAGACCAGCGGCGGCAGGCACATGTTGAAGTCCGGGGCCTTCGTTTTGTAAACGCCTCCACACTCGTTGTCTTCACCCTTGAGTCCGAACGAGTCAAGAATCTGAACCTCGTACCGACCCTGAATGTAGACTCCGCTGTTTCCCCGACCCTGTCCGCGCGCCTGCGGCATGTACGGAGTTTTGAATTCCAGATGCAGAAGAACATCTCCCAGCGACTGCTTCGTGTCGGCTCCCTCGGCCAGCAATTTACCATCCGCGATCTTCCCGTTGACGAAATGGTTGGCGTGTGTGCCGTCGAATAGAACGAGAGCACCGACCGGTGGTAACGCTCCGAGTGACGGACTTTCACGGATGACTTTTTGCAATCGGCCTATCCAACTCCCCTCGCGATCAAACACGTCCGCGCCGGCGCCTCGCACGACAAACTGCAGGCGGTCACCGATCATCCACAGCCGTCCATCCTTTAGTTCGGACTTGAGTGGCCACTTGTCGCGGCGGTTCCAGGCGTTTCCCGGCAAACCGTCAGCAAACTGAATCGCGTCGAATTTGCCGCCGCCGAGGGCGACCACTTGCAGGCCGATCATCGCCTCGCAACAGTCGGGACCCGGCAGGTGGCCGTAGTACTCGCCTTGCAGCGCGTAGTCGGAGTCGGCTTGGCCGGGATCGGTCACCGCGGCGGACTTGGGCTCGGCAGCAAGCGCCATCGCCAGGGGCGAAACACCAATCGTCAGGAAAACCGGCCACGACAGCGCGAACAACCCGTGTGAGAACTTCGGCATGGATGCGGACTCCCATTGAAGTCGGACGAATTTGAGAGGCTCCAAGATACTGGTCGCCTCGACCGCTGTGAAGCCGACGAAGCGCGACGGCTCAGCCACGCTTTCCTGCCAGTGCCTGAAGCGAATCGCGCAGGCCACGAATCAGGAATCCCGTGTCCGTGCCGACGGCGATCATCTGGAAGCCCTGCGTCTTCCGCATCACCGCGTTCTCGATGTCCGTGGCCAGTATCCCGCAGGGGATGCCTCGGCTGCGGATTTGATCCTTGAATGCCACGAGCTTCGCCGCGACGCCCGGTCCTTCCCACTCCCCGAGGTATCCGGCCGACGACGAGTAATCAGCCGGGCCGAACTGAATCGCGTCGACGCCCTTCACCTCCAGAATGACCGCAAGGTTTTGACCGGCCTCGACGGTTTCCAGCAGCGGGATGACCAGCGTCTCGTCGTTGGCCGATCGCGTGCGATCGCGGAGTTGCATTCCCCACTCCGTGGCGCGTTCGCCTCCGACGCCGCGAATGCCCCACGGTGGATACTTCGCAAACCGAACCGCCTGCCGCACCTCGTCGGCGTTGTACACCTGCGGAACGAGGATACCTTCCGCGCCCAGATCGAGCACACGTTTGATCGTGCCCTGCTCGATCTCCGGGATGCGCACGAGCGGAGTCGTCGGCGTGTTCCGGCAGACGCGGATGTGTTCGAGCAACTCCTTGAAGTCAAGCTGCCCGTGTTCTGAATCGACGACGACGTAGTCCATCCCCAGCGACACCGCGATTTCGGTGATCGTGGGCGCCTCGAGCGTGACCCACAGGCCGTAGGCGGTCTGCCTCTGAGCCAACTTTCGTTTCAAGACGTTTTTGCCGTCCAGCATTTTCGAGTTTCACTTCACCTTGGCGGCCAATCGCCGAAGAATTTCGTCGTCGATCATCGTCCCTTTGGGAACTCCCTTGAGTCCTTCCAGCACCTGTAAGACCTGATCGTCCGTGAGCGTGAGGCCGAGCTGTTCGAGGTGATGTGCGACGGCGCGGCGGCCGCTGTGTCGGCCCAGCACGAGCTTCACTCCTTCGGCGCCGACCATTTCTGGACGGAACGGCAGATACGTGTCGATGTTCTTCAGCAACCCGTCCTGATGAATGCCGGCCTCGGTCGCGAAAATCGTTTCGCCACCGATCGGCTTATTGGGAGCCAGTTGGATGCCCGTCATCGCTGAAACGAGTTTGCTAAGGCCAACCAGTTTCGTCGTGTCGATGCTGTGACGGCGACCATACTGGTCCTGATGCAGCGTGAACGCCATGACAACTTCCTCGAGGCAGGCGTTTCCGGCCCGTTCGCCGATGCCGTTGACTGTACATTGCACGACGTTGGCACCTTCGTCGATGCACGCCAGAGTGTTCGCCACGGCCAGGCCCAGATCGTTGTGGAAGTGAACCGCGAGCAGCGACTTGTTCAGGTTTGGAACCGTATCCTGAATGTGGCGGATGAAATCGCGGGCCTTCTCCGGTGTACACAGCCCCACCGTGTCCGGGAAGCCGATGGTGGTGGCTCCGGAATCGATCGCCGCACGATACACCTCAGTGAGGTATTCCTTCTCCGTGCGGCTGGCATCTTCCGGACTGAAAGCGACGATGTCGAATTTCTCGCTGGCGTAGCCAACGGTGTCGGCGACGAGCTGCAGAATCTCCGTTCGGTCCTTCTGGAGTTTGTACTGACGATGCAACGGACTGGTTCCGACGAACAAACTGACTCCGCGCTTGTGTGCCGGGTTTCCGTGCAAGGCCTCAAACGCCGCGTCGATATCACCGCGTACCGTGCGGCAAAGCGCCGTCAGCACGGGCCGTTTGACCTTGCCGACCATCTGCTGGATCGCCGCGATCTCGGCGGGCGACGATGCGGGAAAGCCGGCGTCGAGCGAATGGATGCCCGCTTCTTCGAGGGCTAGCGCGATCCGGAGCTTGTCGTCCGGTTCCAGCGTGGCACCCGGCATTTGTTCGCCGTCACGCAGCGTTGTGTCGCTGAACAACACCTCGCCGCTCGATTTGTGATGACGAATGATCGTCTGCTTGACCGCCAGTTTGACTGGGCGAGCGAATCGCTTCAGGAGGTTGGCGATGGGCATGTGGCGTTTGGGTGGCGTTGGGCAACGCCGACGACTCAAGCTTCAGCACGACGACTCAAGCTTCAGCACGACGATTCGAGCTTCAGCACGACGATTCGAGCTTCAGCACGACGATCATTTCGTGCCGCCGGCGGGCTTGACGGTATCTTTTTTCTTGATGCCCAGCAACTCGGGAACCTCTGTTTTCAGATCGGCCACCGCCGCGCCGCGGTTGACGACGACGCCTTTCTGATCGATCAACAGCATCGTGGGCAGCGAAACCAAACCCAGGCCAGTGGCAATCGGTCCCCGCTGACCCTGTTGCTGCACGATCTGTGTCCACGGGACGCCGTGCTGGGTCAGATAAGCCTGAATGGACTGCGTGTCCGCAGTTTCGTCGAGATTGACGCCGACGATCTCGAATGGCTTGCCGCGAAACTCCTGGTACAGCGCTTTGAGCTGCGGCAGATCTTCCGTACACGTCTTGCACCACGTTGCCCAGAACTGGACCACGACGACCTTGCCTTTGAACGCATTGAGGCTCACCTGACCTCCGCCGAGCCGCGGGCCGCCGAGGTTGATCTCTTTGCCTTTCAGCTCCAGTCGATGCAGCGCTCCTGCGGCGGATTGTCCCTTCTCGGTCTTGGGCCATTTCAGGGCGACTTGCTTGTACCACTTGATCGCGTCGTCGATGTTGCCGGCGAACTCATGATTCATCGCGATTTGAAAGGCCGCGTCGGCGGACTCGTCAGCTTTCGGAAAAGTCTTCACGAACTCTTCGAGTTCCTTCATCCAATCGGCTTGAATCTGCTGCCGCTTTGTCGTATCCGCCTTCTGCAGTTCGGTGGTGAAGTGTGTGTTGAGTCGCCGGTACATGACGTACGCCAGCAGTTCGGACATCGGACCGGCGGATTTTTTCACCTCCGATTCGAGAGCCGTCAGCCGGGCCAAGCCCTCGGGAAACGTGCCAATTTGGACGGTGATCGCGATGTGGTCGGCCAGTTGTCTGGTCCAGGTGGCATAGTCTTCGGCGGACTTGACGGCCCGGCAGATGTTTTCGATCAGGTCCGCTCGGTCGATGTTGAATCGCTCGTGATCTTTGCGGGTCGCCGTGGGTCCCGGCAGGCGCTTGTCGATTTCTTGCAGTTGCTCGTACAGTTTCTGCAACTCCGGTGTCACCCCGGCTGTCGACGCGGCCGATGCCGTCGGGGAGCCAGTCATGTCCGGTTGCATAAGCAAACCTGTCGCCACGATCATCCCCTGATTGTTTTCGATCGGCTGCGGGATGCCCGTCAGCTTCCAGACATCGCCGACTCGGACCAGTTCGCCGATCTGCACGAGACCGGTGTTGTCGCCGGTCTGCACGATCGCCATCGCGTTCTCGTAAACGACGAGGTCCTTCGAGGACCGACCAGCATCGGCGGGGATGACGCTGGGCGTGCTGGCATCGAACCGTAGCCAAGTCGTTTTCGCGTTGATGACCTTCGAGTTGGTCAGCCCCTTGCGCAGCTTGACGGCCGCGTCGGCCACCGAGTCGAGAATCTTTTTCTGGATCGCCGAGTCAATATCGAGTACCGCGAGGTCTTCGGCCGTGACCAGCAGCGGTTTCAGGATTGCGATGTCCTGCGACACCATCGCCCGGATCGCCTCGCGAGATGCCTCCTCGGCGGAGAGTACCTTCCAGTAGTCGATTCTCCCGTCGGAATTCTGATCGACGCCCCAGCGCGTACCGCCGTAGTTCAGCCACCGCGACTGATCGATGTTGGTTTTCTTGTCCGCTGTGCTGTCGATGTCGCGGTAGACTTCGATGCCCTGATGGAAGTACGACCACTGGTCAACGGATCCGTCGCCGTTCGTGTCCATGAACCGGCGAATGATTTGACCTTGCGGGCCTGTGGCCACGTAGCCGGAGGATTTTCCCTCTCGGACCACGGCCACTTTGCACTGAGGGACCGTCTTGGCATCGGGGATGTCGAAGACGACGTCTCGCTGCGCGGGCTTCCACGACAGGATTTCGTTGATGTCCGGATCGGCCGCCAAGCCAACCCCCGAAGCAACGCGCAATCCGATCGTCGCGAGAATTGCCAACCGCACGCTGCCCGCCCAACAGTCGCACTGCATCTGATCAACTCCGTTTGCCTGGGGACTGAGCCATCCGTTCTCAACGAAGCGGGATTCTACATCAACCGCCGGGTTTGAGTCATCAGCAGGTTTCGGAGCGATTGTCTCCCGCACCGGTGCTCAGCCGTTCACACGCGGTCACTTCTTCTCCGGCAGGACATCCCACGTGGTCCCTTCGGCGACGACCTCGGTGTACATTCGAGTCAATTTGCCGGCGAGTTCGCGCAGGCGGTCCGGTTCGCGCTCGGTGAGGTCGGACTTCTCGGCGATGTCGTCTCGCAGGTTGTAGAGTTCGAACTTCGTGAGCTTTGACGACTTAATGGCCCGCATCGAATCGGGGTTCACGTTGTTGCCGATCGGCGTTGCGGGTCCGCCCCATTGACCAACGACCATCCAGTCGCCGTCGCGAAGTGCGGCCTTTGGTTCGCTGAGCGAGCGGTAGTAATGCCAGAACATCGGCGATGAGCGTTGAATGGGCTTGCCGTCCAGCAGCGGAGCGACGCTGGTCCCATCGAATCTCACGCCGTCGGGAATGCGTACGCCGGCGAGTTCGCAAATCGTCGGAAACAGATCGAGGCTCCAGACGGGTTGGCTGATGACCTGTCCCGGTTGGATGCGGCCAGTCCAGCGCAGAATGCCTGGCACGCGGATGCCGCCGTCGTACAGGTGCAGCTTCATTCCGCGGAGCGGGCCGGCGGACCCATGTGAACGGCGGCTCCCGGTTCCGTATCGCAGCAACGTTTCGGGACCGTTGTCCGATGTGAACACGACCAACGTGCGGTCCGCGAATTTGATCTCGTCGAGAGTTGTCATGAGTCGCCCGACGGCTTGGTCCATGTTCGTCGCGTTCGCGAAGTATTGAGCCTGGTCCTCATTCTTCGCCTGCGGATACGACTTCACGAGGTCGGGCGGTGACTCGACGGGTTCGTGCGTTTCGTGAAAGCACACGTGCAGGAAAAACGGCTTGGCGCCGGCGGCCACCCCCTTCAACCAGTGGATCGCTTCGTCGGTCACGATCTGACACGAATAGCCCTCACTCGGTCCGACCGGTTTGCCGTTGCGCACGAAGTTCCGCGGGTTCAGATGGCTCGGCCCCGCGTTGTTCTGCGTGCTCATCCAGTGTTCGAACCCGTGGTCGCCCGGTTGCGGTTGGTCGGGCGAATTGAATTTCCCGTTGCAGTGCCACTTGCCGACCTGAGCCGTCGCGTAGCCGGCGTCTCGCAGCACGGTCGCGATCGTCTTCGCGTTCCGAGGCAGGTGCATTTCGTGGTTTACCGGAATCCAGTCGTACACGCCGAGACGACTTGGAATCCGCCCGGTCAGCAGTCCCGCTCGCGACGGCGAACAAACCGGCGCGGCCGAGTAACAGTCAGTCAACCGGATGCCCTGCGACGCCAATTTGTCGAGGTTCGGCGTCTTGATGTGCGGGTGCCCGTAGCATCCGAGGTCTCCGTAGCCAAGGTCGTCGCAAAGAATGACGAGGAAATTCGGGCGGTGCTGGGGTTGGCTTACGTCTGCGGCGAGCGCGTATCGAACCGACGCGGAGGTCAACACCACGAGCAGCGTGACCACGCCCAGCGAAGGTGAGGTTCTCAGTGCTGCTCCCTCTCCCCTTTGGGGAGAGGGGGATTTGAAAGACAGGTGATTTGTGATGTCCATGTCAATTGCTCCTGATCGCGATGACTTCATCCACCTGCCGCAGCGTCTCGCCGATTGATCCGCGAATCACCGCGTCTGCGATGCCATCCAGCGGCGTTTCGTCGCGGTTGAGAATCACCCGCCGAGCTCCGCTTTCCTTGGCGAGGGCTGGCAGGCCTGCAGCCGGATGTACAACGAGCGACGAACCGATGGCGAGGAATAAATCGCACTCGACCGCCCACGACGACGCATGGTCCAGCACGGCGGCGGGCAGATTTTTTCCGAACGCGATTGTCGCATGTTTGAGCAGCCCGCCGCAGACCGGACAGTCGGGCACGCGTTCGGTCGCGAGGAACTGACTCACAAGTGGATCGGCATCCGCACGCCAGTTACATCCCAAGCACGCGACCTCGCGCGCCGTGCCGTGGAGTTCCAGCACGCGCCGGTTCCCCGCGATCTGATGCAGGCCGTCGATGTTTTGCGTGATGACTCCGCGAATTCGCTCCGCGGCTTCCCGGCGAGCGAGCGTCGTGTGTCCGACATTCGGCTTGGCGTCTGCGAAGTCTCGATGTGAGATGACTTTCTGCCGCCAGTATTCCTGCCGCGCAGCGGCCGATCGCAGGAACTCATCGAAGTACACCGGCTGCGATTTGGACCAGATGCCGCCGGGCGAACGGAAATCCGGAATGCCGCTTTCGATGCTGATCCCAGCTCCGGTGAACGCGACGCTGCATCTCGTTGAGGCCAGCCATTCGGCCACCTGCTCCGTGGCGCGATCCGTCACGATCGGCGTCGTCATAGCCCTGACCGTCGAATCTGATTCAGCACGCCACCAATTTCTTCGTGGACGGCCTGCGTCTGGCGGATAACCATCACGTTCAGCGGTCGGTAGTAGTAGATGCTGCCGTTGCCACCGTTCACGTCCCATGTGTCGGGAGCCACCGCCGCGCGAATGAGTTCAACAAGCTGCCAGCCGCGGTCGATGCCTCCGGCACCAGCGAAGCCCTGCCGCGCGCCGCCTCCCGCAGCGAGGTTTCCCTGTTGAGCCAGGACGGTTGTGGCCGGCGGCTTCGCCGTCGCGGGCAGGTTCGATCTTTCTGCGGCTGGATGTGCCTCGCCTTCGCCCGATCGCGACGCGGTCTCGCTTGGTTTGCGCTTTGCATCCGCCTCGGCGCGGATCAACCGCCGGCGCAGGACATCCTCGATTTGCAGCAGCCGAGTCCGCAGCGATCCGCGCAACGTCTTCTTCTCGGCGCGAGGCAGATCAGGGTGCGAATCGACTTCGTGAAACAGTTCGATCAGCTTCGGAGCGACGACCTCGTAGTCAGGCTGCCTGGTCCTTGCCGACTCGCGCATCGCGTCGCGGATCGCGGCTCGCAATTCCGCAACGGGGTGCGGGTCCGCGGGCACAGGAGACGCTTCTTCGACTGCTTCGGCTTGGTCGGGCTGACTACCCAACGGTGGCACGGCGGATCGGGCCGGTTGCTCGTCGGTCTGGAGCAGACAGCCAGCCAACAAAAGTGTCCAGCAGGATGAACCAACCACGGCGTTCTCCCTTCGTGCTCGTGACAGCGGCACACTTTACCCACGGGACACGGGAACCTCAAGCTGTGTCTGCCATGCCGACGATGGCCGCGTCAGTCATGGCTTGAATCGGGCAGATCGGAGCCGTCGTCTTCGATCTCACCGTCGTTCATCGCGAGATACGCCACGTGCACGTCAAACCGCTGCGCCAGTTCGTTGACGACATCGTCGATCCGTACCGGGAGAATCGTTTGCGGAATGTTGATCGGCGCGCAGCCGAATGACACATTGGCGCGGATCAGCGCTTGCTTCCAACGCGGGAGTCTGGCGAGAACTTGTTCGAGATCGCGTGGGATCACGCCGAGAAACATCTGCCCCGAAAAACCGTAGGGCCAGACGCGTTCGATCTCGTCCCATCGCAGCCGGCCGACCGCGACAGCCGACGCATTGTCGAGCAGTCCGTCGTCATCCGCCACAAGTGCCGGTCTTTGGACAATCAGGCGATAGGCTGTGTACGCTCCACAAGCACCAAAGAACAGCACACCCACCATGCCCAGGCGCCGTAACAGCCAGCCCGCGACGCCCGGTTCAGGCAGGACGATCATCGCTCCGCTGATGACCACGAACGCCACCGCACCGACAAGGATCAGTGACGCCTTCCAGCGGCTGGGATAAATCACCAGCGGCTGCGGATCGGCCAGTGATGTCGATTCGGCGGCGTCCATAGTCAGACATGATCCCGCGTCTCGGTGGGAACCTCAAGCCGGGCGAAGTATCATCCGCGCTGGTCTGGAGAGGACGCCGCCAGGGAGACGACGAACATGACGAGCCTTGCTATCCGTGTTTCAAAGCTGATCGCGCTGGTTGCCGGCATGACGGTTGGGGCGAGCATCGCCGCCGCTGCTGAACCCGATCGCGAGCAGACCGGCGTGCAGTTCGAGAAACGGGTCCTCACGTCGCGATACTTCTGTGATGGAATCCAAGCGGGCGACATCAACCGGGATGGAAGGATGGATGTCGTTGCCGGGCCGTACTGGTATGCCGGACCGGAGTTCACCGAGGCTCACGAGTTCTACGCGGCGGTGCCGCTGGAGCCGGAGAAGAGTCCGTCGAATAGCATGTTTTCGTTTGTCCACGATTTCAACGGCGATGGCTGGCCGGACATCCTCGTGTTGGGGCGCGTGCATCTGCATCAGGCGTTCTGGTACGAGAACCCGCGCGGACAGCAGGGGTTGTGGAGGAAGCATTTCGCGTTCGAGCGCGTGCAGGGAGAATCGCCGCCGTTCGCCGACGTGGACGGCGACGGTCGGCCGGAGCTGGTCGCACTGTGGCAGGAGCGGTGGGGTTTCATCCACCCGCGATGGGATTGCCCGACCGAGCCATGGACGTTTCGGCCGATCACCGAGCGCGGCGACTGGCACTACTTCTACCACGGCACGGGCGTCGGCGACATCGACGGCGATGGGCGTCTCGATTTGATCCTGAACGACGGCTGGTGGCGACAGGTGCCGTGCTCTGTCGACTCACGTGAATGGTCTTCAAACCCGTTCCGGTTCTCGAATGGCAAGGGCGGAGCGCAGATGTTCGCGTACGACGTGGATGGGGATGGTGACAACGATGTCATTTCGGCGCTGGACGCGCACGGTTGGGGGTTGGCGTGGTACGAGCAGTTCCGCGAGAACGGCCGCGTCGCATTCCGCGAGCACAAGATCATGGGCGACCGTTCGGAGGAGCCAACGTTCGAAGTCGCGTTCACGCAACCGCACGCGATCGCCGTGGGCGATATCGACGGCGACGGATGCACGGACATCGTCACCGGCAAGCGGCGGTGGGCTCACGGCCCGAACGGTGATATCGAACCCTCTGCGACTCCGGTCGTCTACTGGTTCCGACTGGTTCGCGACCGCGGCGTGGTGCGGTTCGTCCCGCATCTGATCGACGACGATTCCGGAGTCGGCGTGCAGATCACCGTGGCCGATGTGAACGGTGACTGCGTTCCGGACGTGCTTACAGCCTCCAAGCTGGGGTCGTTCGTTTTTCTCAACCAACGACACTGATTGAAACCCGACTTCAATTCCTGCATACGAGGTGGCTCATGCGGCGCGATGGCTTGCGGCTGGCGGCGACACTGTTTTGCGTGGTACTCGGTTCGACGCTGGTCGTCTGGGCTGAGGAATTTCGGATCACCGAGACCGATGACGAGATCAAGATCGAATCGTCGAAACTGGAGGCGGTGGTCCGCAAAAAGGGTTACGTGACCGGGATCAAGGCGGCGTCGTTTCTTGACAAGCAAACCGGTTTCCGCGACGCGGGGTTTGGGTTGGACATCGTGGACTGGATCATGGAACCCGGTAGCGACGAGGCGTATCGCGAGCGGCTCGACAAGGAAATGATCTACCAGTTCGGCAACAGTTACCACGGGAGGACGCCCAAGCGGTCGATCGAGGGGCCGCAGATTTGCACGCAGGCGAAAGAACTTTCGCCGCGAGTCATCCGTGGCAAGGATTTCGTCGCCGTAACGCAAGAGTTCCGCTACCGTACCTCGGCGCCCGGCAAGATGACCGGCTCGCTGTGGCAGCAGACGATCGTGTTCCCCGCCGGCAAGCGGTACTTCGTGTCGTGCGACAAGATCACGACCGTCAACGCCAGCGAAGCCATGTTCCTGCGCATCGACATGCCCGGCCACATCAAGCACGCCAAGGGAGACACGTTCAGCGAGGTCTACCTGAGTTATCGCGACAAGCTGCTGCCGTCGTCCGAGTTCTTCGAGAACTTTGCCCCCGACGAGAAATTCAACTACACGCGAGGCCGCGATCCTCTGCCGAAACGGATGATCCGCGGCTACCACTTGCGGGAGGCTCAGTCAGGCAAGCCAGGCCCGTGGCTGGCCGGAATGACCTTGCAGACGGACGCGGTTTCCGAAGCATGGTGCCACCAACGCGGCTACGTGTGCATGATCGAAGAATTCGGCTCGCGCCCGATCAAGCCCGGTGAATCCTTCAGCGCCGCGTTCGTGGTCGGCTTCTTCGATTCGCTCGACGAAATGCACGCGTTGTACGACCAGCTCGCGGGTCACACCGGGCTGGAGGTCAGCGAGGCCGGATGGAGGCTGTTGAAGTAGTTTCCGGAGGCTTCGATCGAACCGCCGTGACTTGCTTGCACGACGCGAGTGAAGCCTGCACAATCTCGCCGCGACTTGGCATTGTTCAGGGACGGAGGGACACTGTGACACCGGCACGATGGCTGGCGTGGATCGTGAGTTTGAGTCTGGTGACGAGCGCGGCGTCTGCTGCCGAGACGGTCGGGCATTCCGTAGAGGCCGTCGATTACTGGTCGCTGCTGTTCGTGTTCGCGATGGCGGCACTGCTGGGGCTGGGAGTGATCGTTCGCGTCTCTCGATTGCTGCACACTCCACTCATGTCGCTCACGAACGCGATCTCCGCGATCGCGGTCGTCGGTTCGATCATCGTGACCGGGGCGGATTACCCGCTGGGCATTCGCATTCTGGAAGCCATCGCGCTGTTCCCGTCGATGACGAACGTCGTCAGCGGATTCCTCATCACCGACCGGATGCTGAAGATGTTCAAGCAGCCGGGAGGCAATGGCGACGGGGAGGCCCGGCGATGATGCACCACATGGGGCAGTTGGCGTATCTCGCGGCCACCGTGCTGTTCGTGCTGTCGTTGCATGGCATGAACGATCCGAAGTCGGCGCGGCGTCCGCGTCGGTGTGCTCGCGATGGCTCTCGCCATTGTGGCGACATGGGCTCGGCCGTCGATCGTGCATCACGGCTGGGTGCTCGCGGCGATCGTGGCGGGTGTCGCCGTGGGGATTCCGCTGTCGAAAGTGCCGCTGACCGCCGTGCCGCAACGGACGGCGATATGGCACACGTTTGGAGGACTCGCGGCCGGGCTGGTGGGAACGGCGAAGTACATCCTTTGGGGCGGCTACGAACCGGAGCAACTCACGTCGTTCCGCATGGCCGCGATCAACGCCGAAGTGCTGCTGGGTTTTCTGACGGTCACCGGCAGTATGATGGCGGCCGCGAAGTTGCAGGAGGTGAAATGGATTCCTCAACGGCCGGTCACATATCGGTTTCAAAATGTCAGCAACATCGGGCTGCTGCTGGCAGTGCTGTTGGGAGTCGTGCTGGTGCTGCGGCCGACCGGGACCGGTTCGGGAGTGGTGTTCGCCGCCGTGGTGCTGCTCTCGCTGGCGTTCGGAGTGCTGCTGATCATTCCCATCGGCGGAGCCGACATGCCCACCGTGATTTCAATCCTTAATTCCTACGCGGGCCTCTCCGCCGTGGCGATGGGCTTCGTGCTCGACAACAAACTGTTGATCACAGCCGGTGCGCTCGACGGGGCCAGCGGCCTGATCCTGTCGATCATCATGTGCCGGGCGATGAACCGCTCGTTTGCGAACGTCTTGTTCGGAGCGTTCGGTCAGGTGCAGGCGGCCGAGGCCAACTCGCAGCAGCGGCATTACAAGTCCCAGACGATCGAAGGGGCCGCTCAGGTGCTGGCTCAGGCGAATCTGGTCGTCATCATTCCGGGATACGGCTTGGTGGTCGCGCAGGCTCAGCACCGCGTGCGCGAACTGTACGACTTGCTGACCAAGGCGGGCATCACCGTCAAGTTCGCGATCCATCCCGTCGCGGGCCGGATGCCCGGCCACATGAATGTGTTGCTGGCCGAGGCCGAGATTCCCTACAGCGACTTGATCGAGATGGACGAGATCAACCCCGACATGCCGCAATGCGACGTGGCCCTCGTGATCGGAGCCAACGACGTCGTGAACCCGGCGGCACGGCACGACAAATCTTCGCCGATCTTCGGGATGCCGATCATCGATGCCGACGAGGCCAAGACCATGTTCGCCATCAAGCGGAGCAAAAATCCCGGCTTTGCGGGAATCGACAACGAACTGTACTTCCAAGACCGTACGTTCATGCTGTTCGGCGATGCGAAGGCAGTCGTCAGCGAATTGGCCAAGGAACTCGCCGACGGCAGCGGGCGGTGAGGGGCTGCTGGAGATTCGACCAGAGTGACGGAGTGCGAGGGCCTGAGGATGACGGGGAAAATGAGCCTCACCGTCACCCTCGCACTCTCATAGTCCGACACATCTCCAGTTGCTTACCGCACTCCCCCACCCAACACTTCATTCACCCGCGGATGCACCACCCGTCCCTCCACCGTCACGAGCGTTCCCTGCGCGATTTCATCCGCGTGATCGATGGCCCAGCGGCCCTCTTTGACGAGTGACAGCAGGAACGTCGTGGCATTGCGGGAGAACATCTGACTGGCGTGGAACGGCACGGCGGCCGGCAGGTTGACGCAGCCGATCACGGAAACTCCCCGTTCTTCGATCGTCTCCCATGGCCGAGTCGGCTCGCAGTTGCCCCCCTGCTCCGCAGCCAGGTCGATGACCAACGATCCCGGCGACATCGAACGGACCATCTCGGCCGACACCAGCAGCGGAGCTTTTCTGCCCGGCACCGACGCCGTGGTGATGACCACATCGCTTTCGGCAATGATTGGTGCCAGGGCCGCTTGTTGACGCTGGTAGAAGTCGGCGTCCATTCCCTTCGCGTAGCCCCCGCCCCCCGCCGCGTCTCCCAAGACCATGTCTACAAACTTCGCCCCCAGACTTTGCACGTCGTCTTTCGCGACCGACCGCACGTCGGTCGCTTTGACCACGGCTCCCAACCGGCGAGCCGTCGCGATCGCCTGCAAGCCGGCCACGCCCGCGCCGATGGCAAACACTTTCGCGGCCGTGATCGTTCCGGCGGCCGTCATCATCATCGGAAACATCTTCGGCGACCGTTCGCCCGCCAGCAGTACCGCTCGATAACCGGCGATGGACGCTTGAGACGAGAGCACGTCCATGCTCTGCGCTCGAGTGATTCGCGGGAGCAATTCCAACGCGAACGTCATCGCCCCGCGATCCGCAATCCGGGACATGAATTCGGGCCGCCCCCAGCGGATCGCACAGGCCGATCACGGCCTGCCCCGGACGCAGCGCCGCGATATCGTGCTCCGTCGCATCGGCATTGGCTCCCGCCGTTCGCACTTGCAACACGATGTCCGCGAGGCTCAACACGCTGCAGCGGTCAGGAAGTAATTCAGTCCCCGCCCAAACATAGTCGGTATCGACAAACCCTGCGGCCGATCCCGCTCCCGACTGCACGACGACATCCAGTTTCGCCTTTTTCAACAGAGCCACCGACGCAGGAATCAAAGCCACGCAACGTTCGTCCCGAAACGTCTCGCGCAGCACGCCAACCACCAATGACTTTTCGGAGTTCGTCGCCAACGAATGGGCCTCTCCCTCGCCAGCCATTATTCCTTCCGTGCTCATCATCTCTCCGCCCGAGAAGAAGCGAACCGCGGTTCCCACTTTAACGCCAACCCGGAGCAAAGTTCGTTCTGGTTTCAATGCTCCAGCTTGGAAACCAGCCTTCTCGTAGCTCTGCTTCGCTGTTTGGAATCAGAGCTTCCAAGCAGGGCGTCCCCAAGCTGGAGCTTGGGAACGAGGTGAAGGTAGCGGCTCCGAATCATGCATGTCAAACCGCCAGTCTCCGCACCGGGGCCTACTTCAGCCAGCCGCTTTGTCGCAGCCAAAACAGAAAGTCCTTGCCCCACGGGTGAACGTCGCCGGAAGGGACTCCGTTCTTGCCTTCGCTCAGGCCGATGCCGTGCGGGCCTTTTTGGTAGACGTGGAAGTCGTAGGAGACGCCGTTTTGTTGCAATGCCGTGACGAATCGGAGCGAGTTCGTGACCGGCACGGCTTTGTCTTCCTGCGTGCTCCAGACGAAACATGGCGGTGTGTTTTTCGTGACGTGCTTTTCGTTGGAGAGGAGATCTACGAGGTGCGGATCGGGCGTCTTGCCCAGCAGATTCGCCTTTGAGCCGCCGTGCGTCACGCCGTCCTCCATGCTGATGACGGCATAGCAGAGAACTCCGAAGTCAGGTCGCGAACTTTGCCGCTCGATGGGATCATCCGCGTTGGCTTGGCCGGCATCGAAGTGCGTGAGGACGGTCGAGGCGAGATGCCCGCCGGCGCTGCTCCCCATCACGCCGACTCGTTTCGGGTCGAGCTCCCATTCGGCCGCGCGGGATCGCACGAGGCGGATGGCCCGCGAGACATCGCCGAGCATCACCGGATGCCGATAGCCTCCCGAGCCGAGTCGATACTTCAGCACGAAAGCCGACACGCCGTTCTCCGCCAACCACTTGGCATATCCCTCCCCTTCGTGACCCGCCAAGCCGCCGTAGCCGCCTCCCGGACAAACCACGATCGCCGTGCCACTCGTCTTGTCCGCCGCCGGCAGGCACGTCGTGATCGTGGGAACGTCCCGCGGTTCCTTCCCCATCGCTCCCGGAGCATCTCCCTCCCACAACCGAATCGGTTCGGCCGCCGACGTGAAATTGCCACAGCATCCCGCGAACACGATCGCCAACAGAACACAGTGTCGAACAGTCATCGTTATTGGCCCTTTCAAAGATGGAGGATAATCATCGCAGTGCGTCAGGATATCCGACCGGAGTTATCAGCCCGTTGAAAAACGAAATCCATCGTAGCGGAGCGGCGCGAGCCGCCCGGCTTTGACGAGCAATGTGCGGTTCGCCGGACGGCTCGCGCCGCGCCGCTACAGATTTCAACAGGTTTCTAGGATTTCGGCCACGGCTTGGGCTGCGGCGGCTGAGCCAGCTGTTCGTAGTGCGGGTCATCCAATCCGAAGGCGTCAGCCACGCGGTTGAAGAAGGCGAACAGGGCCGTGATGTACACCGCTTCAGCAATCTGCGGGTCGGACCAGCCGGCATCGCGGAGCCGCTGGATGTCGTCCGGCTGGCAGCGGTATGCGTGCCTGGTCAATAGTTCGACCACGGTCAGCAGTTCGCGCTCGGCGGGCGAAACGGATGCTGCGGCGAGATCCCCCCGGCGAAGAGCCTCCACCACGGCAGAGTCCTGTCCCTGCAACTGCAGGAACGTCGCGTGCGAGCCAATTCAATACCGGCACTTGTTGAGCGCCGAAACGTAGGTCGCGATCATCTCCTTCGTCCGTCGCTTCAGATGCCCGTCCGCAAAATGGACCCGGTACGACGCCAGCATCACATCGCGCAAAAAATCCGGCCGCTGGCTGAAGCACTTCATGATCCCCGGAATCTCCGTCCGCTCCGGGTTGTGCTCGAACCACTCGCGGTAGAACGCCGCGAGTTCGCCCGTGGCGTGATGCTCGTCGATCCAATCTATGAAGGGACTGCCGATTGGCGATTGCCGATTTTCGATTGAAGACATGGGTTCGTTTCCTGGCTTGTTTCGAGGTCGAGGTGGCCCGGCCATCCTCAAAACTCAATCGGCAATCTGCAATCGAAAATCGGCAATGCCATTACTTTTCCGCCTCCGACAGCGCTCGGAAGTAACTCTTCAGCAATGATTCGTATCCGGCTGGATAGCTCTCATCGGCCGACTGCAGCAACTCGTCGCGAAGATCCTTCGGGAGCGATCGGGCTCGCTGGAGCTGCACGGCCGTCGCTTGATCGAGCGGGTTTTGCAAGGCGGATCTCAACTGATTCAGGCTCACCTTGCTCTTGCGAGCACCGTCGTCATACCGCAGGTCGCGCAAATCCTGTTCGGCCTGCTTCATGAGCTGGATCGAATCGGTCAGCCGCCGGCTGTTGACTCCCAGCGTCTCCAGCCGCTCGGTGACTTTCTCGGCTTTCTCGCGAACTCCCGCCTGCTTCGCGCTCAGCCGGTCCATGTCTTTCTGGAAGTCAGGAGGCGTGCCGCCTTGCAGACCTTTCTTTCCCGACCCGGCTTTCTTGCCGCCACCGGTAGCGCCATTCGGGTCCTGCCGCCCCTCTTCCTTGAGCTGACCCGGTTCGTAACGTTCGTTGTTCACGCGGGCGGGAGTCTTGCGACCGTCGAGACCGCGCGACGTGTCTCCGACCATCTGGCCCGATGACTTGCCGCGGCGTCCGTCGCCCGAGCGGCCGGTCACTTCCTGATTGTTCGGCTGATCGTTGCCGGTTTTGCCTTTCGCAGAAAAACTGCTAATCGGACCATCCGACACGCCCCAGCCCGCCTGATTGAGATTGTCTCCCCACGCCGACGTGATGTCGTCCGCCTCCTCGTCGAATTCCTCCGCCTCCTGCATCAAGTCGCCGATCAGGTCTTCCAGTTCGTTCGGCAGCGGCATTTCGGGAATGCTCATCGGCTTGTTGTTCAACGGCTCTTCCTGAACCCACGACAACGAATCGGGCGCGTCGGGCATCCACAGTTCCAGATCCTCCAGCATTTCCGTGGCCAGACTCGCGCCGAGGTCCTCCAGCGCGACTTCCAACTTGGTCGCCTTGGCCCGTCCGACCTGCTGTTCGATCTCTTCGAACACGCGGTTCACGTCCTCGCGCAGTCCAAAGTCGTCCACGAAGCCCGTCGGAAGCTTCGTGAGTTCGTTGACCGTTCCTTCCTTCCAGCGGCCCCACTTCTCCTCGAACTCCTCCAGCTCCTTCATCGCCTCGCGAAGCTTTTCGCCGGACAATTCGTCAACCGGCCGCTTGGGCATCTTCTCGAACTTTGTCGCGAGGTCCCGCTCCTCGCCAACCAGCCGGTCGAGGTCCTTCGTAAGTTTGTCCAACCCCGAAGCGATCTCCTTGAACGCCGGCTTGTCAGTTTTCTCCAACTTCTTGAGTTCCTTGCGCGCTTGCTCATTGCGCTGCATCCGGTCGAGAAGCTCCTTCAGCCGCGAGACGATTTTCTCCTGGACCGGGATCGATGCCTCGCGGCGACGGTCGGCCACCGCGCGATCGACGGCGTCGCGCCCCGATTCGAGCAATTTGACCGCGTCCGCCATCGGCCCCGCGTGCAATTCCTCCAGCGCCTCGACAACCGTGTGCAGCGGCGTGCCGTCGCGACGCATCGACTTGGCGAGGCGGTCGGTGCCCGAACGAATCCTGATTTCGGCGTCCGTCAGTTTGTCGAATGCCACGCCGGACTGCGTGTCGGCGAGGTTCTTCATTTGCTGGCGAAGCAGATTTTCGAGCTGCGCCGCGATATCCTCCAACCGCACTTCGAGGTTGGCCAGTTCCTTTTCCAGCACGATGACGAATAGCGAGAACCGTCGCGATTCGCTCCGCCCCGGCCCCGTCACGTCGTTCCGGTCCGCAGACTCGGCCCAGTACCGCACGATGTCGCCGGACTTGAGACCCAGGTCCGACAGGTTCCACGCGACGACGTGCTCCGCATGCAACTCCGGCTTGCCGCCGACCGGGAACGCGGCGACTTCGCGAAGCTCCACCGCATCGCCAACACGGCAGACCAGCCGCACCGGCCCGATGCCGTAGTCGTCCTTCGCGTGGAGCTTGACTGCGACGGAATCGCCCGGCTTCACTTGCGTGTCGCGCCCCGGTTCCACAATCGCAATCGTCGGCGGCAGGTCCTTGGCGAGCGAAATGGAATGCCACAGCGGGTCGAGATTCTCGTAGCCATCGGTGTCTTGCAGACGAAGTTGGTAACGCGAGGGAGCCGCGAGCGCGACACCCGCCTGCCCCCTCTCCCCCTTCGGGAGCGAGGGGGTGGTTACGACAAACGTACACTTCCACGTCTCCGAATCGCCCGCCTGCTCCAACCGCAGCACCCGGTTGCCATCGGTCACGAGCGACGCTTCGCGTAGCGGTTTGGATGACGTGATCGTCAACTCGACCACTGTCCCCGCGATGGCATTCACTTCGCCATCCGACTCCGCGATCTCGACCGGTTCGCGTCCCGTGTACGCGGGCAGCGTGTATTTGATTGCCATTCGTTCCACCTGCGGCCGCTTGACCACATCGACGCGGTACGTTTTCGACTCGTCATCGCCAGCGGCGATCCGGAAGTCGAACGAATGCAGCGCTTGCGGCACGGTGAATCGGAACAGACCGGGCGAAGCGTCAGCGGTCTGCATCGCCGCCGGTTGCCACTCGCCGCCGGAAGCGCGTCGCCACAGCTTCGCGGTCGCCGGGATGTCCCCTTGCACGCGGACCTCGATCGGAATCGAAACTCCCTCCGGCACGCGGCTGCTCCCCGGTCGAATCGAATCCTCGACGATCTGCGTGGCCGTGTACGGGTCGATCGATGCGAACGGCAGCAGCAAGCGCGACAGGCCGTTGCCGAACCGCGGCGTCGCCAGTGCATAGATCACGAGCACGGTGATGACTCCGCTGGCCAGCCAGCCCGCGCGGCGAACCGGCTGCGAATCGACGCAGTCATCCAAGTCGAGGTCGCTCGCCGCCGAAACCGCATCGACGACGATCGCTTCGATCAGCCGCGGCGAACCGTAGTCCGTGCCGCGTCCAAGTTGCAGTCCGTTGATCAGCCGATTGCCCAGCTCCGGGTAGCGGTCTTCGACCAAAGCCGCGAAGAAATCCTCGCGATGATCCTCCAGCATCCGCCTTACGACCCATTTCAATCCCGCCGCGATCACGATCCCCACCAGCAGGCACGCCAGAGCAAACCGGCCGGCCATCGAGAACCCGATCAAATTGTCCGCCGCCACGACCGCGACCACGGCGGCCAGCGCAACGGCCGTTGCCAACAGACATCCCTCCAACAGCTTGCTCGACCTCCATTGCTGGCGGACCGTGCGGAGATCATGTACGAGTCGCGGGTAGGCTTCGGTGATGGACATGATTGGATTGCCGATTTTCGATTGCCGATTGCCGAATGAACAAAAGGTTGAGTCACGCCACCAGTCTTTTCCATCGCCAATCGACAATCGCTGATCGGCAATTCATTACACCAACTGCCACTTTCGCCGCAGCATCCATTCGGCGGTCACGGCGGCGAGGAAAAACAGAAACAACGCGGGGGAATCCCACAGTTCGGTGGTTTCGGTTCGCGTCAGCTTTCGTTCTCGGCGTTCAATCTGATCGGCGATGGAGGTCGCTTCGTCGATGTCATGGTACTTGCCTCCAGTCGCTGTCGCGATGGCTTGCAGATGTCGGCTGTCGGTGCCGGCGTCGGCCAGTTCGAGGTCGTCGCCGTGAACGAGGAATTCTGTCGTCTGATTGGCTTGCGGATCGCCTGCGGTGGTCCGCAACGCGGCGTGCAGTTCGTAGCGCCCACCGGCCGAAGGCGTGAAGCTGCCGAGAAACACGTGCGGCTCCGCCGAGTTCGCTCGCAGGGGCACGGCGAGCGAGGTGCCGGTTTCATCGACAACTTCGGCGGTGACATCGCCCGGCTGGAGTCCCGCCTTCAGGCGGTCCGCGTCGTCTGGCGACGCGCCGGCTGAAGCCGGGACTCCAACTTCCTCGACCTGCCGAACCACGCGGATACCGACCGTCTTCCCCACGTCGTAGTCCGGCCGATCCGTGCTGACGACAAGCGGCGTTCGGCTCGAATCCTGCTCGCGCCCGGCCAGCCAGCGGATCATTTGGCTCCAGAATCGCGTGTATAGCGTTTCCGCCTGACCGGCAACGCGCGGGAGACGACTCCAGCGCCAAGTTGTGTCGGCGGTGAAGACGACCGTGTGACCCTGACCGTACCGTTGCGCTGCCATCACGACGGTGGGTTGGCCCTCGGTTTGAAGTTGTGAGTTGACCGCCAGCACGTCGGCACCGGGTTTGGCTCGCGCGACGAGACTGCTCCCGGCGAGCGGCGGAGCCGCCGACCAGAGCGCTTCGTCCTTCACGCGGTCTCCCGACAGTTTGAACATCGGATACCGTCGCCAGCCGTCGTCGGTGATGCTCAGCACGAACGGCTCCTCCGATTGCGACGGGCCGTCGGTGGCGAAGACGATCGGCAGCGCATCGGCCAGCGGCGTGGATCGGAATCCGTCGGGCCCGAACGAACGGTAGCCGCCGAGCAGCAGCAGCGACTTCCCGGTCTGCACCCAATCGATCAGCGCCTGGTAGTCGCCTCCGGTCAGCATGTCGGCTTCCATGTCGCCGAGGATCACGACGTCGAGCGATTTCAACCGCTCGGCTGTCAGCAGCGGTTCGGTCGCGGACATGTCGGTCCGTTCGGGGTTGAGCCGCCGAACGACCGAGATCAGGCTCACGTCCGGATCGTCCTTCAGCGCCGCGACGAGGAACCGGTACTCGTATCGCAAGAAACCATCGACGTAGAACACGCGGATCGGTTCGGCATTGACTTGCAGCGGAAAATGTTCGCGGTTGTTCGCAAGTTGTCGCTCGCCCGAAGCGGCTGCGACGGCCGCCGTGTAGACGAAGCCGCCGGTTTCGCTGGGCGTGAATTGCAGGCTGACTGTTTGCTCAGCTTGTCCGGCCGGAAGGCTGACGTCGCGAGTCGTGACTTGATCGCGACCGCGCTGGATGCTGACAGAGGCCGTCGTCGCTGGTCCGCCGGACTTCGTCACCTGCACATCGACCGCCGTCGCGTTGTTCACGATCACCGACTTGTCCGACTTCACCACGCGAGCGGTCAAGTCGAGGCTGCCGGCTTGCTGGTCGGTCGGGAATCCGATCGTGTTCACCGGCACGCGGAGTTCCGCCAGCGCGCGGGCATCCTTCGGCCCGACGTTGGCCGCTCCGTCGCTGATCACGATCACGCCGACGAGCAGTTTCGAGCGCAGATGCGTCACCGCCTGCGAGACGGCGCGCACGAGATCCGTGGAGCGCACACGCGGTTTTTCAGGCGGGACGTCGACCAGCCGCTGACCCTGCACGTCGAACAGATCGACCGCGACGGCGGGTCCCGATTTGTCGTTCGCTAGCGACCGTTCGATCGACTGGACGGCTCGCCTGGCCGCATCGTACCGTGACGAATTGCCGCCGGAGGCGAGTTGCATGGAGACAGAGTTGTCGAGCACGACCGCTACGTGCCCGGCGGTCACTTCGTTTACGTCCCGAGTCCACGTCGGTTTTGCCAGCGCGAGCAGCAGCGCGGCGAGGCCGAACCCGCGCAGGCCGAGCAGCACCCACGTCAGCTTTCGTTCGGACCGGGCAAAGATTTTTGAGTACGTCCGAAACAACAGCACGGCTCCGGCCACGGCCAGCAGCAGCCAGACCCAGGCGTGAGCGATATTGTCGAAGCGAATTGTGGCGAGGATGGTCATGGTTACCTCAATCTCCCCTCTCCCCAACGGGGGAGAGGGGTCGGGAGTGAGGGGGCGGGGCGAATGCAGTCGCTCCGCTCGCACTGTCTGCGAAACCGCTTGACCCCCTCACCCTAACCCCCCAAGGGGAGAGGGAATTACGTTTGGTTCCCTCCGCGCGCACGTACGTCCTCCAACTGATCCAGTTCGCGAACCACGGTTCGAACAGGGCCAGCAACAGGACGATGACCAACATCACGTCCCAAAGTTTGAAGCCGCGCCGGGCAGCTTGCGACGCACCGACAATGTTGGCCGCGTCGGCAACGTAGGTCACCAACGGATGCCCCGGCAGCAGGTCCGCCAAGCCACGCTCGATTCGTTCCTCGCGAGACAGTTGCCGGCCGGGTTGTTCGGCCTCGGCCAGCATGTCGTCGAGGAACTGCAGGTCGGACTCGTAGCTTTCGAGGTTGGCGACGAATTGCATCACGGGGGATGCGGCATCCGTCGATGTGACCGAATAGACGCCCGATTGCTCGGTGTCGTTGAAGTCGATTCGCGACGAAGTCGGATCGGCGGGCGCGGCGAAACTTACCGAGTCGTCCGGCCGTTTCACTTGCCACACGCTGCTGGTGGTGCCAGTCGGCAGCAAAACGATTTCGCCGGTGAGGCGGAAGCCGGCGTCATCGAGCGGTTGCTGGGCGAGGTGTCCGACGAGCCGATAGAGCCATGGGAGAAACGCCGGGCGCACGGGGAAATTGGTCCAGTTGCGGTCGCACGTGCTGGCGAACACGAGCGACCGTCCCTTGCCGAACCGCTTTTCGCACAGGATCGGGACATCGCTGTTCGTGCGCATGAGCACGTCGCAGCCTTGCGGGTCCAGACGCCACAGCGACTTGAACGTGACGCCCGACAGGTTGGCGGATCCCGCTTCGCCGAAGTTCGACAGCGCCGGGTGATCGGTGTTCACGTTGCCGATGGATGCGACATCGTAACCGGTCGGCGAGCGGGGGGCGTCAGCCCCCCGAGGCGTTGCCGGTTCCAACTCGCTCGGGGGGCTGACGCTCCCCGCTCGCCCGGTTTCCAAATTGGACAACCGCGCGGGGAGCAGGCCACCGTGCAGGCGCGTCGGGCCGGCGAGCATGTCGTTGTAGAACGCGGGGTTCACCTTGTCGCCGAGGAAAAACCACACGCTGCCGCCCGAGTCGACGTAGCGTTCGAGTTTTTCGACCGCTGCCAGTGGCAGCGATTCGACATTGGCGAGGAGGACGAGCGGGTACGAAGCGAGGTCGCGGTCGGCGAGGCCAGGAGCGGCGATCGTGTCCATTTGGATCGGACTGGCTCCCTCGGATGCGGCGGAGAGCGCGAGTCGCAGGAAAAACAGTTCGTCCAGACGCGGGACGCTCGACGGCGCGCCGTTCACGGCCAGCAGCTTGATCGAGTCGAGCACCTGGAACGCGAAGTACCGCCGATTGTCGGCCGCCAGCGATTCGTCCGCGACTTCGACGTAGCCGCTGTGCCAGCCTCCCTTGTCAAACGTGTGATGGAACCGGGGCACCTGCCAGCGTCCCGACTGCAGCCCCTTCAATTCCTGTTCGCCCACCTTCTTGCCGTCAACAATGAGGCTGACCGTGGCGTCGCGCATTTGCTTCCCCGCATTGCGAACGTGTGGTCGGATGAGAAATGGCACGCCGACCATCGGCCGCGACGTGGCGTACTGCATCGCGGTGACCGCCAGGTTTTCCGTGGAGGCAGCTCGCAGCCGGACGAAGAACACGAGCGAATCGGACTTCGTCGCGGAGGCGGGAGCGTCGGAGAGTTCCCAGCCGGAGTCCTGCAGATCGCTGAGGACATAGATTTCCTTGCTCTGGGCGGTGCTCGACCGCAAAACGTCTTCGGCACGGCGGACGGCTTCCGACAGATCGGTTCCGAGCGCCGCGACGGTCACACCGTCGAGCGCTTGCCTGACGTCGGGCAAATTCGATGTAGGTTCGGCAAACAGCACCTGCGGACCCGCGGCTCGCCGTCCTGCCAGCACGACCGAAGCGGTGTCCCCCGGCTTCAGTTCGCCGAGCAGATCGCGAGCCACCTGCCGCGCCTTCGCCAACAGTGGTTGGCTTTCGTCGAGCAGACCCATGCTCGCCGAATCGTCCAGCACGAACGCGACCGATCGGCTCTGCCCCACAATCACCGATTGACCTTTCGGCAGGAGCAACGGCCTGGCCAGTGCGATCGCGAACAACGCGCAGAGCGCCATCCGGACCGCCAGGAGCAGCAATTCCTTGAGCCGACTCATCCGATACGACCGCAAAAACTGATCGGTCAGAAACCGTGTGGTCGAAAACTGAATCTTCTTCGTCCGACGCGAACGGCTGAGGTGGATCAGCAGCGGGATGGCGGCTGACAGCAGGCCGAGGAGGAAGAGGGGCGTGAGGAATGTCATGGTCGTTGATTTGCCCCCAGATCGCGGACAATGACGAAGCACGAATGGCGAATGACGAATGAACGACGAAATCCGAATGACGAAGATCGACATTCCGTCGTCAACGGCATCGTCGAGCGGCAGATTCTCTGGTCATTCGTCATTCGAGCTTCGTCAATCTTTCGTCATTGGGTACTTCGTCATTCGTCATTCCCGCCGTCACCTCACCTGCATCCGCTTCCCGAGGTATCGGCCGAGGAACAAGTCGAACGACTGGCTTGTTTCAGCGAGTTCGTAGTCGATCTGGGCTGCCTCGCAGCCGGCTCGCAGCGTCGTTGTGAACCGCTCGAACTCGTCGAGATACGCCTTGCGGAAGGCGCGCGGGTCGCCGGTGATCAGACGGCCGGTTTCGAGGTCCTCGATCTGGCTGGCGTCATCGAACGGGAACGAGAGCTCCGCGGGATCGAGCGTGTGCAGGACGATGACTTCGTGTTTCTTGTGCCGGAAATGCTTGAGGGCCGACACGAGCTGCGCCGGGTCGTCGAACAGGTCGGACAGGATCACGACGAGGGATTTTCGTGCGATGGATTCGGCAAGCTGATGGAACAGCTCGCTGAGTTGCGTCTGGCCGCGGGCGTGGGTTTGTTCGAGGCTCTCCATCAGGACGCGCAGGTGTCCCGGCCCCTGACGCGGCGGGATGCGCTTGCGGACCGCCGTGTCAAACGTGATCAGCCCGACCGCGTCGTGCTGGAGAGCCATCAGGTATGAAAGGCTCGCGGCGAGGAACGACGCGTACTCCAGCTTGCTCATCGCGGTCCGCGACTTGTACCCCATCGAGGCCGATTGATCGACGAGCAGGTAGCAGCGAAGACTCGTCTCCTCCTCGTACTGCTTGACATACAGCTTGTCGCGACGCCCGAAGACCCGCCAGTCGATGTGGCGTGGATCGACGCCGGGTGTGTATTCGCGGTGCTCGGCGAATTCAATCGAGAACCCCCGGTGCGGACTTTTGTGCATCCCCGCGTAAAACCCTTCGACCACGCGACGTGCCGCCAGCGAAAGATTCTTCAGCCGGCCGAGGGCTTGCGGGTCGAGGTAGCGGTAGGTGGTGGGCATGGTGCAGGTCAGGGGATTGCCGATTGGCGATTGGCGATTGCCGATTGAGGCTTGGCACGGCCATTCATAGCGCGACGATTCTTCGCGGACTTTCGCGACGCGGACATGATGGCCACGAGTTCGTTGGCTTCCTGCAACAACGGCTGGACGAGCTTGGCTTTCAGCAGACTGGCTTCGATGATCAATTCGAGCCAAAAACAGCATTCGTCGGACTCCTCCTCGACGATTCCGATCTTGGCGATGAATTCGGCATGCGAGCGGGCTCGGCACGAGGCTCGGTAGTTCGCCCCGACCGCCGTGCCTGCACGGACGAGTTGTGATGCGATGGCACGCCCTTGAAAAGTGCCTGGCAACGCTCCAACGAGCTTCATCACTCGGAGTGAGAACTGCTTCGTTCGTCGTTTGAGATCGTCTTGGTTCATCGGGCATTCCTCCACGGTCGCGTCGAATGCTCAAAGTCAATCGGCAATCGGCAATCGGCAATCGCAAATCGGCAATCACGCATACGCCGCCGCTTTCGGCTCAGCGACGTGTTCCATCAGCATTTTCACGACTTTGTCCGGCGTGATCCCCTCGGCTTCGGCGTGGAAGTTGGTCATGATGCGATGGCGGAGGACGAGCGGGGCGACTTCGCGGACGTGGGCGCAGGCGACGTTGTACTGGCCCGCGATCGCGGCGCGAGCCTTCGCGCCGAGGACGAGGTACTGCACGGCCCGCGTCCCCGCGCCCCAGTTGACGTACTCCTTGGTGAAGCCGGGGGCGATGTCGTCGTCCGGGCGCGAAGCGCGAGCCAGATCGACGGCGTAGCGGCCGACGTGGTCGCTCACCGGGAGTCGCCGCACGATCTGCTGCAACTGCATGATCTCCGGTCCCGTGAGCACCTTGGAAATCGGCACGTCGACGTCCGACGTCGTCGCCTTCGCGATCTGCAGTTCTTCTTCGGGCTTCGGGTAGCCAATCCGGACGTCGAACATGAACCGGTCGAGCTGCGCTTCCGGCAGCGGATACGTTCCCTCTTGTTCAATGGGATTCTGCGTGGCCAGCACGAAAAACGGTCGTGGCAGCTCGTACGTTTGCCCACCCACCGTGACCTGCAACTCCTGCATCGCTTGCAACAGGGCCGCCTGCGTTTTCGGCGGCGTGCGGTTGATCTCATCCGCCAGCAGGATGTTCGCGAACACCGGCCCCTTCACAAATTTGAACGCACGCCCGCCGGTCGATTTGTCCTCTTCGATCACCTCCGTGCCAGTGATATCCGACGGCATCAGGTCCGGCGTGAACTGGATGCGGTTGAATGCGAGGTCGATGGCCTGCGATATCGTCCGCACCATCAATGTCTTCGCGAGACCCGGAACGCCGATCATCAGGCAGTGCCCGCGCGAAAAAATCGCGGTCAGCAGATCGTCCACGACGTGCGATTGGCCGACGATGACTTTGCTGATCTCGTCCTTCAGCCGTTTGCGAGCCTGACCGAGTCGTTCGATGGCGGCGAGGTCGTCGGCTCCGGCTGGTGCGGATGTCATGAGTGGATTGGCGGCGCCGGTGGAGAGCATGGTGTGAATTCCTTGGCAGGTCGTTTGACCCGGAACCAACGGCGACGGCGCGTCCGAGCGGCGATTTGATTACGAAACGCCGTCGCCGTTGGCTCCGGGTTAAACGAGATTCGGGTGGGGACTCAATTCTGCAACGCGTACGCGACGATGTTCACCGCGAGCTGTCGGCACGATTCGGCGTCGTAGCCGTTGCCGTACGGGTCGCTCACCTGCTTGAGGTGCGTGACCGCGTCGTTTTTGGAGTAGACCAGAACCAGCCGGTCCTTGATTGTGATCCCCTCCAGTTCGAGCGGCCGCACGTCGCCGGTGTTTTTGTCGCGGACTTGTTGGATCGTGTGGAAGGATTTCAGTAGCGGGTGATCGGGTTCGATCCGGGCGAGCGGTTGGTCGGGGAATATCTTTCCCACGAGTTCTCGCACGTGCTGGTCGAAGGCTCCGAAGCCGGAACAGTTGTTGATGAACAGGAAGCCCCCGGCCTGCAAGTGCCGACGGAGCGCGGTGATTTCGTCGTCGTTCAGCCGCGGCTTGCGGAAGCCGGTCATGTAGAGAAACGGATGCGGCGCGATCTGCGAATCGATCGGGTCGATCGGTTTCAATTCAAACCCGACCGCCAGCGACGATTCGACCGCCACGTGACGCAGCCACTGGTACGTGCTGTTCGGATCGGGATTCCAATCGCCGTGATGACGCAACTGCGCCAGCGTGAACTGTTGCCGCGGGCGCGTGACCGGCGCTTGCACCTCGCGCGTGACCGATTGCACCTCGGCCACCTGCCGCTGCGCCGCGACGTAGCTGATGAGGTTGATTCCCAGCCGGATCGCATCCCCCGGGATCAGCCGTTTGCCATGCTCGTGCGTGTGCTCGTCCCACCCGCAACTCATGTCGAACGGAGTGAACAGCACCCCCGTGCGCGTGCCGACGTTCATCCCGTACAACTGCGGCGGACCCTGAAATTCCTGTTTGACTCCCCCGGCGAATGCCCGGTAGTGGACGTTCGAGTACGAGTAGAACGCCCGCAGCACCGGGTGATCCACTTCGAGCAGTTCGAACGAGCGGTTCGGAAAGATCGTCCGCACTTCCTTGCGAAACGAATCCGCGAACTCGGTGCGACCGCAACAGGCATCGCCGAGCAGCGTGCCGCCGTCGATCACGTACTGAGCCAGCGCGGCCCGCTGATCGGGGGTGAATTCGAACGCCTCGTGGCCGCTGACATACATCACCGGAATCTTCGACCGCGTCCCGGCCTTGAACAGCGACACCAGTTCATCAACGTGCATGTGCCGCCAGCCGTACCACAAGCCGAGCGCGTACTGGCAATGCCGCATCAGGTTGTCGATGTCGCCGGGATCGGTGTTCCAATCCTGAGTCGTCCCATATTCGAGCTTGGCCACCATCAGCGGCGCCTTCGGCTCGGCTTTCGGTTCGCTGCGCCGCAGCGGCGTGGCCGGCAGCGGCAGCGGCGGCATGGATTCAGCCGAAGTCTGCCGGATCGGATTCTTCCTCGGCGGCGGCCCGCACGTCCCAAGCTGCCGCGCCGGTGCCTCCGGTGCCGCGACGGCTTCCGTCGCGATCCCGATCAACGCCGAACCGGGCACTGATGCCACCAGACCAGATGCCGCAACTCCACGAACGCCTTGTCTCAGAACATCACGACGACGAATCAGTGACATGGCTACTCCTGTCGAGTAAGGATTGCTCGTCCGTGAGAGTCTTGGAGTTGGATGGACTCAGATGTCATGAACGAAATCGTGAACTCTGTTACCGGGGAAGTGCTGAACTTGCCTCGCTGGACACTTCGTACGAATGAGCGTACTGGTTGAGACCGTTGTTCCCAGATTCGCAACCGCCCGTCCGCAACGCGCCAGTGGTAGTTGTGTTTGAACGCTCCGATTGTCTCGGTGAGTGTTCGATCAGACCGGAATGCAAAGCTGGTCTGGTATTGCTGAACAGAGGGAGGCGAGTTCAGTGGCACTTCGAGTTGCCATGTTCCGATCAGTTGTTGCTCCTCAGCGCACAGCAAGTTCAATCGGCTGTAACCGAAAATGAGAGTTGCTCCCAGCCCGCCAAGTCCGGCAAAGACGAGCAGTCCGGCGCGCCACGGTTGCCAACGGACATCAGGCATGGTTGTTGTTCGATTCCGAAAGTTTGGTGAGCCTTTGTACAGTCGACATCATTTCATTTCGGTATTTCACGTTGACGTAATCTTACGCCTGGCTTGGCCTCCGGCAGTCTGATCCGTCCCACGTCCACGCTTGGTTTGTCCGCCGTCAACGCCAGCGCGCCCAACGCCGAGTCGAACGTGATCGACTTCTTCGCGTAGTCGCTCGCCGACAAGCGTTCTCGGTAGAGCAGGATAAACTGCTCGTCCTGACGTTTCAACCACGTTTCGTCCGGCCGCTCGAAATGCCACAGCTCGGCGCGCCACACGATTTCGCCCGGCTTCGATTCGTAGAACGGCGTGGTACGCCGCTTGTTCAGTAGGATGGCCGCGTGCTGGATGTTTCCCTCGATGGCCAGCACGTCCACCTCGTTCTCGAATTTGTTCAGGTCGAGCACTTTCTTGCGGATCGTCGCGACATCGTCGTCCGACAACGGCTGCTCCTCCTCGTAGTCCGACCGCGGCACCCTGAAGCTCACGCCTTCCAGACGCGCCCACGGTTCCCGCTGCCCCGCCGCCGCGAAGTCGATGACAACGTCGTACTCCGTCCCGACCGGCAACCCGTCAATTGCGAATTTGCCGGACGCCGCGTCGAACTTCCCCGCGAACTTTTTGTTGTTTGAATCACGATGCACGGCGACGACCGCTTTCACCTGCGTCACCTGATCGACCGTGCCGATGATCTGCCCGCGATCGGCCGCATGGATCAAACCCGTTTGCAGCCCACAAACAACCACTGCGACAAGCAAACTCAAGTGACCGCGGCACCGGCGTCCCGCCGGTGACCCCAATACCGACGACTCACCGGCGAGACGCCGGTGCCACAGACAATCGAGAATCGGCAATCGAAAATCGCAAATCATCGCTGGTACGCCGGTAAAAAGTGCATGTAGATTTCCAGAATCAGCGACGCCATCGCCGTCCAGTAGACCTTGTTTGGTCCGACCACGCCTTCGTTTTCGGCGGTGCCGGGAGGCACGTCCCAGCTTCCGTCGCTGTTCTGTTTCGACAACAGCAGCTCACGCACGCGCGGATGCCACTCGTTCCACGATTTGCCTCCGGCCTGATACTGGGCCTGGATGGCATAGTAATGAAAGTAGTAAAAATAATTCGGCCCGCTCGCGTTCCACTGCACGGGGATTTTGTTGAGGTATTCGAGCGTTTTCGGAATCGACGGGTCGTCGTACTTGCCGAGCAACTGCAGCGAGATCACCCCCGCCGCCGACACCTGCGGCGACATGCCGCCGTTCCCCTGATACCCGAACCCGCCGGTCGGAACCGAGCACGACTTCACGTACGCGATCGCCTTGTCGATCGCCGCCTGCGGCACCGGAATCTCCGCGTTGTTCGCCGCGCGGAGGGCGACGATCTGCATGACCGTCACACTCAAATCCTGATCCCCCGGCGTGGCCGCGTAGCGCCAGCCACCGCTCGGCGATTGAGCCTTCAAGATCAGCTCGACCGCTTTGCGCAGCTTCTCCTCCAGCGCCGGATCGGGATCCGCTCCGTACATTTCGACCATCGCGAGCGTGGCCAGCGCGTGTTCGTACATCGGTCCGTGCGACGGCGTCGGCGAAGCGAAGATACCCGCGTCGGTCTGTTTCCGCAGGATGAACTTCTTGCCCGCTTCCAACTTGTCCGCGTACGGCCCGCGACCTGGCACATGCCCGCGTCCCATGAACGCCAGCAGCGACAATCCATTCACCGCCTGATTCGTATGCCACGACCCATCCGGTTGCTGCTTGTCCGCCAGATACTTGATCGACCGATCGAGCGCGACGGTGACTCGTTCGACGACCTTGGCCTCCGTGAGCGGCGCAGCCGTCAACGAGCGGGCGGAGTCTTGAGCTGTGGCAAAGTACGAAGAGTGAAGAGTGAAGAGTGAAAAAAAGAGCAGCGCGACAGAATTCTGCCGGCATCGGTGGAAGATTTGAGTCGTGAATTGTTCACGTCGATTCCTAGACATTCTGTACCTTTCGTGACGATTCTTGCCGTCCCTTTCACTCTTCGCCCTTCTCACTTCACTCTTCAAGAAAGTCCCACCAATCGCCGCAGCCCCACGTCCACTGAATAAATCAGCACCAGCAGAGTCAGCGTCAGCCAGTTGTCCCAGATGACTTGCTCGCGGTAGAGCTGGCTGGTCTGTGCTTCCCCCTTGAGTTTGTCGGCGATCAAGCCGAGATCGGGGAGTTCGACGACCTGGCCGCCGGAGGCGTTCGCGATCAATTCCAGCGTGACGCGGTTGAGGTTTGGGTGCCGCAGTTCTTCGGCCGACGGCTGGACGCGGAACCTGGCTTCCACGGGATCGCCGCCGGAACCGGGTTCAAACCGGACCGTGTACTCACCGGCCGATGCCACGAGCGACGTGGGCCGAGGCGTGAACCGGCCGGTGTAGCGGCCTTTCACCGCAGAGTCGGCGGCGAGTTCCACGACCTGCGGCTTCTCCGGCCCGGCCACTTGCACGATGAGCTTCGGTTCCGTGCGAGGCAATCCGTCGGCCGTGACGGCGTGCAGTTCGATCCGCGTCGATTCGCCCGGCCGCACGCGGTACGGTCGCACTTCAAGCCGGTTTTGCTTCGCGTCGAGATCATCGCGCCGCGCGACGAATCGGATCGCCTGACCCCAGAACTTGTAGAAAAACCGGTCGCCGACGTTCTGCCGCCAGAGCCATGTCGAATCGGTGCCGAGAAACAGCACCTGCCCTTTGCCCGCGAACTGCGTGGCGATGAGCGGCTGCTTGCCGAACCGCCCCTCGATGCTGGGGTTCACCGCGAGGACCGTCGCCCCCGGAGCCGGCCGAGTCGCCGCGGCCGCCCAAAAATACGGCGGCATCTGGATCCACACGTTTTCGCTCCGCGTCGCGTCGTCGTGCAGACGGAGCACGTCGTGCAAGTTCCCTTCCGGCGTGATCTCGATCCGGAACGGCTGGTACACCGGCGCTTCGATTCCTGCGGCGTTTGATTGCAGCTTAACCGGCAGCAAGTCGAGCAATCGCGAATCGTACGCATGCGGCATGAACCGCGGACCGGCCGCGACGATCAAGCCGACTCCCCGCTCGCTCACGGCCTGCGCGAGTAGCTCCACGAACTCAGCGGTCATTCGCTCGGGCGAAATGTCACCGACGATGATCGTGTGGTATTCAGCCAGTTCATCGAGCGACCCGTCGAACACCCGCTGCTTGTCCGCCGCCCGCCGTCGCAGTTCCGAATCGAGCACGATGTCCGGCGGCGGCATCTCTGCCCCCTCTCCCTTCGGGAGAGGGCCGGGGTGAGGGCCCGCAGCTCCGCGCCCCGCCAACCCCTTGTCCCGCCGGATCGCGTTCTTCAAAAACCGAAAATCCCACCGCGGCAGGCCGTCGATCAGGAGCACCTTCAGCCGCTCTTTCGTCACGCGAAGCAAGGCCGCGTCGGCGTTGTTCGCGTGCAGTTCCTCCGGTTCTTCCGGCTGCGGTGCGATTCGCGCCGTGAGCAGTTTCGTCCCGGGTTCCTTCGCTTCGAACGTGAGTTCCACCTGCTGCTGTTCCGTGCTGCGCAACACGAGGTCCTTCGAGGCGATTTCGTTTTCGCCGTCGAGCAACTGCACTTTGACCGGCCGGCCGTCGAACCCTTGCGATTCGATCGTGACCGCGACCTGAGCCGTATCGCCGACGGAAACCTGTCCCGACGTGAACGTGTCCACGATCGACACATCGCGCAGGCGCGCAGCCGTTCCCGCCGGGATCGCGAACACCGGGGCACCCGACTTCGCCGCAAGTTGCCCCGCTTCCGAAGGCGACTTGCCGCCGGTGTTCTGTCCGTCGGTGAACAGCAGCACGCCCGCGACCGGCCGGCCTGCCGCCTCATCGAACAACTGTTGGATCGCGTCACCCAGGTGTGAACTGCCGCCCCCCGGCGTCGGCGGGTCCGGCAGCTTGAGTTTATCGGCGTCTTCGGTTGATTTCGGCACGTCCGCCGCGATCGGTTTGAGTTCGTTCGTGAACGAGTAGAACCGCACCTCGAAATCGGTGCCGAGTTTCGACAGCATCGGTGCGGCGCTCGTCTGCACCACCGTCTGCGACAGCCCGGTCCGGCTGATCCGATTCAGCGCCCGACGCGCTTCGGCATCGACGCGGTTCTCCGGGGTCTGATATCCCGCCGCCTTCGCGATCCGCACCGCATCCGCTTCGACCTCGAACGGCCCGGCCGGCAACTGCATGCTCGCCGAGTGATCGAACAAGAGCGCGACGATCGGTTTCTTTTCGACCCGGTGGTCAATCTTGAGGTACGGCCCGGCGAGCACGATCACGAGGATCGCCAGAATCAGGCAGCGGGCGACGCTGAGCGTGATTCGCAGCGCCGGCGGAACCGTCGCGAGGTTTCGTTGCTGACGGAGGAACACGAACACGCCGACCGGGATCAGCAGCACCATCCCCACCGCCAGCACCGTCGGATACTGAAACGCCAGCGCGGCCTTGTCCAGATGGACAAGGAACTCGTCCGCGGTATCGGTCGATCGGAGAAACCATTCGAGCATGATGAACCGTCACTTCGCGATGCCCAGTCCCCTCTTCCCTTCGGGGGAGAGGGTTAGGGTGAGGGGGTCGAACCATCACGGCGGCATGCTTGCACTTCATCTGCAAGAGACGCTCGGCCCCCTCACCCCCGGCCCCTCTCCCCCGGTGGGGAGAGCAGAGAAATCACACTTCATTTCTCACTCTTCACCTTCGCCAGCCGTTTGAAGTAATTCCGCACGAATTTCTCGTAGCCTTCCGGGCCTTCCTCGCGCAGGCCTTGGAGCAACTCCTCGCGCATGCGGGGTTGCATTTTAAGGATGATCGTGCGCGATTCGAGGTCCAGGCCGTCGAGAGCGGCTTCGAGCGAGCCGGGGCTGGTCGGGCCGGGCTGATGCTGCGTCGCTGTGGCGAGGTTGGTGGGCTGTGACTTTTGCTGGGCGTTCGCCGGCTGGTTCTGCTGTCCCGGTGGCTGGTTCTTCGCCTGCTTGAGTTGTTGCAGACGCTGAGCCATCGCCAGCGCTTCGCGCATGGCGGGGGATTGCAGGAGGTCGGCGAGTTGCTGCAAATCGAGATCGGGTTCCGGCGGCGAGTCCCCTTGCGGTGGCTGCGGTTGGCCGGGCTTGTTCTGCATGTTTTTCAGAGCCTGCATTGGGTCGGTGGCCGCTTGCAGTTTCTGGAGCAGGTCGTCCAGAGTCTGCTCGTCGCTCGTGAGGCTTTCGGCCGCCTGCTGCAACTCGGTCAGTTTCTGCTGCTGGCGTGAGGCGAGTTCCTCGCGCTCCTCGGACATCTCCGACTTTTCGGAGGCGTCCTTCTTTTTCTTCGCGACGGGACGCTGCTTGTCGGCGAAGCGCGGATCGAGCTTGGGCTTCGGCCCGCCGAGAGCCGGTTGGAACAGCGGTTCGTCTTCGGCGTCCGGTTTCATGTCGGCCGACTTCTTGGAATCGGCATCTTTCTTTGCGTCCGATTTCGACTTGTCCGCCTTCGCGACTTTCGCGTCCGCCGGATCGTCGGTGTCGAGCTCTTTCGGCGGGACGAAGTACTCGCCGGTTTCGGGATCGTACGGCGCGTCGGGGAATTCCGGCTTCCGCATCCGCTTGCGGAGTTTCTTCAGGTCGTCCGCGTTCAGCAGCTTTTTCGCCTGCGCGAGTTTCGGGTTGGCTTCGGTTTCAAGGTCATCCTGGCGCTTCTCGACATCGGGAAGCATGACGTCAGGGACTTTGGCCGTCGCGTCCATCAGTTCGCCCTCGCGGCCTTCAAGCTGTTTGAGCTGGTGCCGGAGCGCATCGAGAAAGTTCTTGAGGTCGGCGAGGTCTTGCTCGCCGCGCTCGGCCTGCTCGCGAAGCATTTCCTTTTCGAGCTGCTTGAGGGCTTCGGCGAGGTCGTCGCGCATGGTTTTGCTCACGTCACGAAGCGCCTGCATTTTGGATTCGAGCGCGGCGAGATCGCGCTGGACGCGGTCGGCGGAGTCGGTTATCTGCGGCAGGTTCGGCGGAGCCTGCTGCGCGTTCGTCCCCTGTTGCATCTGGTTCGCAAGCTGCTGGAGCGGCTGAGTCGCGGCCTGCTGGAACTGCTGCGGCAACGCCTGAAGCTGGTCGGCCAGTTGCTGCGGGAGCGATTTCACCTGCTTCGATTGCTCGACGGCGGCGGCCAGTTCCTTTTCGAGTTGCTGGCTGGCCTGCGCGTTCGCGGCCTCCTGCTTGGCGACCTCGGCCAATTCGGCTCGGAGTTCGGCCAACATCTTCGCCGATTCGGGATCGAGGTCGGTGGGCTTGACGGTCGGCAGCGGCTGCGGCGGTTGATTCGGATCGGCCGGCTTCGAAGATTCCTTCGTCTTGGCTTTCGCGTCGGCATCGAGCTTCGCCTGCGCGTCTTCGATTTTCTTCGTGAGCGGGGCGTACTTCTCGTCCAGTTTGTGAACGGCTTCCTTCACCCTGGCCTGATCGGCGATGAGTTTGGCGAGCTTTTCCTGGAACGTGTCCTGAGTCTTGTCGAGGTTCGCCAGCAGTTTGTCTTCGGCGTTGGCGACGTCCTGGATGCGGATCGTGTAGTCCTGCGTGGACTTGGTTTGTCCCTTGCGATCGCGGGCGACGGCGCGGTAGCGCACGGTGTCGCCGGGCTTGAGGTCCATCGAGGGGAGGTCGAGGGTGGTGATGAGGGTGTCCGTGCGCGTGGGTTGGTCGTATTTTTTGACGGTCAGAAGTTGCGAGATCTGTGATCGCTCGGCCCCCTCACCCCGGCCTTCTCCCCCAGGGGGGAGAGGGGGAGTTGTGTCACCGCGTTGGATGGAAAGTTGAACGTCGGCCAGTCCGAAGTCGTCGTAGGCGGCGATCACGAGCGGGACTTTGGTCGGCTGGCTGAGGGTGAGGTCGGAGCCGGGGCGTTCGAGGACGATTTGCGGCGGCGTGTCGGGGATCGAAATGAACTTGGCTTCCTTCATCGGCTTGTTCGCGTAGCCGAATTCGTTTCGCAGCGTGACACGGTAAAAGCCGTTGCCGGCAAGCGGGAATTTTCCCGACCACGTGCCGTCTTCGCGGCGGATCATGGTTGCGAACGGCAGGTCCTGGTCGGCGACGAGGGCTTCGGTGGAGATGTGGCTCTGCGGCAGCGTGCCGACTCGGTGCCACACCGCCTTGCCGCCGAACAGGGTGAACGCCATGCCGCGGATCGTCTTCCCTTCGAGGTCGACCGCCGCCGCGGGGACTTCGAGGCGCACCCACTCGCCGGCCGCGGGCACATCGCCGACGCGGCGCTTGCTCGGGCTGTCCGTGATGCCGACGGGAATCTTGTCGTCGCCCCAGAAGGCACGGTGCTCCCAGTTGTTGCCGTCGTGGAATTGGATCATCAGCGTTGTTGGCTTCGGCTTGTTGGGGTCGATGTACACGTGCGCGAACAGGTGCTCCGACGCTTGCACTGGCAAGCCGGTGGTCGCGCCGTGGAACAGGTGGCCGTGAATGCCATCGGCGACGGGATCGGTGTGGGCGTTGCGCGCGAGCAGTTTGAAATCCCACTCCCACGTCCCTTCGGCTTTCGCACCGGTCGGCAGCGTGTCGGAAAACCAGATCGTTTCCGGTCGGTCTTCAACGGCGACTTGCGTCGTCTGCTGACGCAGAATCTCGATCGCTCCCTCGGACACGTCGCCAGCCGCTTGCACGACGACTTCGACCGTGGAGTCTTCCGGCCCGGTCACGTCGCCCGTTTGCGGCGGGCCGACGCGCGGATCCGCGATCTCCATGTACGGCGCGTAGTGCAACACGGTGTGGAGTTCGACCAGACGCGGGCGGTCGAGCAGTTCGACATGCTGGAGTTTGCTCCATGTGCCGCCGCCGTGGATGCGGTAGTCGAACGACTGCTCGAACCCGGCCAGTGTGAACGTCCAGCGGCTGCCGTCTCGATGCAGGTTGTGCCACAGCGGAGTCTGCGAGTTCGCGCCGTGGATCTCGATTCGCAGTTGCTGCGGGTCGCCCCTGATGACTTCGGCGCCGAGGACGATGTCTTCGCCGCGCAGCGCCTTGCCGCTACCTTCGTGTCCATCGTTTAGCCCGGAGCCTTCGGCGACGGCGCGTTGTGGTCGCGATCGAAACACCGTCGCCGTTGGCTCCGGGTTAAACGATTTCAGTGGCAACACGCGGTAGACGATGCCGGTCGCGGGCGGGATGTCGGCGAACGGCTGGAAGATGCGGGCCAGTGCCGTCGGCAGTCGGTCCGGCACCACGCCGTACGCGACAAGGAACGCGAGGATCGCGCTGGCCGCGAACAGCCCGGCGCGGCGCAAGCTGCCTCGATCGACGACCTGGCTCGGGCGGAAACCGCGAACCCGCTCGATGGCCTCGCCGACCAGCCGCCGGAAGAACGCTGGCGACACGCTGCGCTCGTCGTGGCTTGCCTTTGTCGCCAGATCAACGCACGAGACGAGTCGGTTGTGGATGCCGGGAATGTGTTCTTCGATCGTGCGGGCGACTCGCGGAGCCGTCAGCCGTCGGAACAACGGCCGCACGACTCCCACGACAAACGCCCATCCCGCCGGGATCGTGACCAGCAGCAGCGCGACCAATCGGAACGCCGGCCAGAGCGGCACGAGCAGGTCGATGACCGCCGTGCCGACAAGAAATCCAAGCAGCAACCCCACGGTAACTCCCGCGCCGGTCGCGACCCAACTGGATCGAAGCAGTCGCCGGGCTGATTCGATCAGTCGTTGGATCGGGGAAATGTCGGGCAAACCCACGCGAGTTTCGTTGTCGTGCATCGCGGTCTCCAAGGTTGGCGTCTCCCCTCTCCCCCAGAGGGGAGAGGGCATTCTCTGTCATCCTTTCACTCCCCCGCCAGTCATCCGCCCGACCCAGGTGCCGGGGTTGATGGCCTGCAGGCGTTCGCTGAGGGTCGCGTCCTCGTCAGTGTCCAGCTTTTGCCCACCGAGTGTCGAGAGCAAAAATTCGACGGCGATGATCGCGAACATCAACCAAATGAGCGGCCGCCAGATTTCACGCTGGTTGCCGATTTCGCCGTGTTGCTGCTGCGCCTGCGCGGAGGCGTCGATCAGCTTCAGTTTCACGCCGGGAAGCCATTCGCGGAGTTGGTCTTCGCGGATGGCGTCCTGGAAGTTCGATTCTTCGGCCGCGAGGTTGACGGCGAACTGAGTCGCTCCCGCTTTCGACGCCGACTTGCCACCCTTCACGTCCACGGAGTAGTAGCCTTTGTCCGTCGTGTCGGTGACGACGCTGACCAGCCGCGATTTCGAGCGGAGAAACGTCAGCGGCGACGTATGGCCGGCGGCGTCGGTCACTTTTCCGGCGGCTGGTTCCCAGTCGGCGGTGACGGAAATCTCCGCCTTCCCGTCCGGAAGCACCACCGACGGCGCGTCCAAGGCCGGACGTTGTGCGACGTGGCTCACCATGCGCAGCACCAGCGGGACGAATTCGGGTTTGAGCGGCAGGTTGGACCACCGCGCATGCGCCGGGAACGCGGCGAGCAACACGATCCCTTCGCCGCACGAACTTTCGACGAGCGCAGGCTGTCCGTCGGCGAACGACGCGAGGGGCCAGCACTTGGTTGCGTTTGATCCGCCTCCCGATTCTTGGCGAGCGGGGGGCGTGAGCCCTCCGAGTGATGTGCCGTTCGCGTTCGCTCGGGGGGCTGACGCCCCCCGAGCGCCAGCCGTGTTGGCTGACTCGGTTGTTGCAAGAATTTTGATCGGGAACCGGCGGTAGAAATGGGCCGTGGTCAGGTAACGGCTCTCCGGGTGATCGAACACGGACAGCACGGGGTGCGCGAAGTCGATCGTGTCGGGCGTGATGTGTTGGAACGTGTCGGGCTTGTCCGGCGCGCCGTCTGCTGCCGCGAGTTGCGATGTGACGAGGCGCTGGTCCGGGTTGTTAGTCGCGACGAAAAACTGCTTCGAGTACACGTCGGGGTTCACGCGGTCGCCGGGGAAGATCAACAGCCCGCCACCGCGCGTCACGAAGTCGCGAATCGCCACGAACTGGGCCTCGTTCAAGCTGCCGCAGTTGGCGACGATGAGCACGCTCGTTTCGCGGAGCGATTCCGCGTTGAGTTGCGGCTCGGCCACCTCACGGACTTCGAGCGACTTCACGAACTCGCGGCTGATCCCGAGCTTCGCCAGATCGGCCGCGGCGGGTTCGTCGTCGCTGCCGACGGTGAGCGCAGTCGTGAGGTACAGCGTCTCGTTGTCCAGCGGATCGGCGGCCGGGTGGCCGTTTACCACGAGCACCTTCAGAGCCGGTTCGATGTTGAGCGTGAACAGGAAACTGTCGTCGTGCGGAAAGCGGTCGGTCGACGATTCGGTGCGTTCGATGTCGAAACGGCCCTTGAGCACACCCGGTTCCTGCGGGATGTGGATGACCTCCTTGGCCTGCGATTCGCCCGGTTTCAACGTCATCGGCACGCGGGCGACTTCCTTCTCGTCGAGCAGCACGCTGACGGTGAGATCGACGGTTTCGGTTTTGGAATGGTTCACGACGCGCGGCCGCAGGCGCACGGGGAGGCCGACGACCGTGCGCTGCCGGCGCGGGGCGTCACCGATCACGGCTCGATTCGGCACGGCTTCGTTCGAGCCGACGTTGATGATCGTGAACTCGGTGTCCGCCGGGACGAGCGTTTCGGCCCGTGCGTCCTGATCGCGCAGCTCGCGCCAGCCGCTGGCTTGGCCGTCCGTGAACAGGTACACGATCGGGTTCGTCCGCGCCGGTGCCTCCGCCCCAAACACCTGCGACAGGGCGGCATACAGGTTCGCCCGCGATGAGCCGACGCGCAGGCTCTCGATCTTGTCCCGAATCGCTTCGCTGTCGGTGGTGAAGCGGCTGAAAATTTCGTCCGGCCGCGAACCGATTCGGACGAGCGTCAGCCGATCGTCGGTGCCGAGCTTTCCCGCGATGGCGAGGGCCGCCGATTTCGCCCGATCAAACGCGGACATGCCGGCGGTCGTGGTCTGCATGCTGACTGAAGCGTCCATCAGCATGATGACGTCGCGCCCTGTGCCGTGGCCGAAAAGCTCGTTCCAATGTTTGACCGCCGGCCGAGCCACCACGAAGACGAGGAACAGCAGGAAGAGCGTCCGCAGCAAGGCGATCAACGCTTCGAGAAACTTCATCCGCCGACGCTGCTGCACGTAGCTGTCGAACAGGAACCGGAAGGTGCTCAGTTCGACCGTCTTCAACCGATGCAGCGTCAGCAGGTGCAGGATGATCGGGATCGCTGCGACCGGCAGTGCGTAAAGCAGGAAGGGGTTGAGGGCGGAGAACATGCGTGGGCGGGCGTTGGTTATCTCGTGCAACTGGTGAGAAGATGATTTGCCGATTGCCAATTGCCGATTGCCGATTGTGCTGGATGGTCGGCACCGAGCGAACAGGTCGATGTCGCTGAGGAGCGATACGTAATCAGTTCCCGCGTCAGTTTCATGGCAGTATTCAATTGGAAATCGGCAATCCAAAATCGGGAATCACATCACCCCAGCCGATTCCGCTTGTCCAGGTACTCGGCCAGGGCGACATCGTAGGGTTGCTGCGTGTTCGTCAGGTGGTAGCTGATTTTGCGTTCGAAGCAGGAGGCCCTCAGCGTGTCGGTGAAGGCTTGCATGCGGGCGAGGTAGCGGCGGCGGAGGGATTTGGGGTTGGCGACCACGCGGGCGGCGCCTTCCATGTCTTTGAACCGCGTCAGTCGATCGTAGGGGAAGGTGAGTTCGGCGTCGTCGAGCACGTGGAACACGAGCACTTCGTGGTGGTTGTGCCGGAAGTGCTGGAGGCCGTTCGCGATTTGAGCCTCGTTGTCGATCAGATCGCTGATGACGATCACAAGGCCGCGGCGGCGAATCCGTTCCGCCACGCGGTGCAGCACTTGCCCGACATCGGTATCGCCGCGCGAAGTCTGTTGGTCAAGGAAATCGAGTACGCGGCGAAACTGGGTGGGGTGTGCTCGCGGAGGCAGGTAGTGCCGCACGTCGTTGTCAAACAGCACGAGACCGACGGCGTCGTTCTGGCGAAGCAGGAGGTACGTGAGAGCCGCCGCGAGGTAGCTGCCGTAGGTCAGCTTGTCGACGCTCCCGCTCGAAAACGCCATCGACCGCGAGCAGTCGAGCAGAATGTAGGCCCGGAGGTTCGTCTCTTCTTCGTACAGCTTGACGTAGTATTTGTCGGTCCTGGCGACGATTTTCCAATCGAGCGTCGCCAGTTCGTCGCCGGGCGTGTAGGCCCTGTGGTCGAGATATTCGGCGGAGAACCCGTGGAACGGGCTGCGATGCCGACCCGTGATGAAGCCCTCGACGACCTGGCGTGCGACCAGTTCGAGATTCCCCACGCGGGCCAGACCCGCCGGGTCGAGGAAGCGATTGTTCGTCATGCGCGCGATCGTCCGTGGCGCGGCCGACCGGAGACACTGCGGTCAACCGCCAAGCATACCATAACGTGCAGCCGGTCACGCTTCAAACGGTTTTGATGCGTGAGTGCGATCGGCGACCGAGACGCCGCGCATGGAAAACGGCAGCGGTGGGAGAGTGCCCACGGCTGCCGTGAGTGGTTGAACTGCACCGGCGGGACGCCGGTGCCAGGGGGTCAAGTCGTTGCTTCAGCGGGTTTGACGTTGACGCGGCGGCCTTCCTGATCGAAGTAGACGCTGCCTTCGATGAGCGAAAAGATCGTGTAATCCTTCCCAAGACCAACGTTGCGGCCAGGTCGCCAGCGCGTTCCGCATTGCCGGACAATGATGTTACCCGGGATGACCGCTTCACCACCGTACTTTTTGATTCCGAGACGCTGAGCATTCGACTCGCGGCCGTTCCGGGTCGAGCCCTGCCCTTTCTTGTGTGCCATGCTACCATTCCTCGCGAAATCCTGAGTTAATTTGGTCTCGCATGGTAGTGGGAGATCGCGGTTGAGTAAAGCGATTCGCGGCAGTGACCCAAAGAAAAACTTCCGAAGTCTGCGAGACTCCGGAAGTTGGTCGGTGGTTCTCAGGATGTTACTTGTAGATCCACTGGGGCTGTTCATTCTTCGGGTTCGGGCGGACTTCTCGCTCATTTTGATCGAAGGCGTCGCTCGGTCGCCAGAAGTCGAGGACCAGGGTCTTCCGGAGCGTGACTGGGTTGCCGTCCTGTCCGACCTCCTTGCGATAGCCGTTGGAAAGGCCCGTGATGAAGATCTTGAAGCGATCAGTCGTCGGGTCAACGCCGCGCCACATGGCCACACCGTCGAGCGATTTTTCCGTGCCCGGTTTCGCTTCGAGCGGCGTCACGGAAGGGACCGACCCCACGATTTCGACGGCGTTCTTGTACGCGTGCCGTTCGCGTTTGAGGATGGCGGCATGAGCCACGGGCATCACGCGGTCGAAGTACGATTTCTGCGGGCCTTCGTCCTGCGTGACGAGCGTGAACTGCGGTACGAACAGCGGTTCGCTTCTTGGTTCCCACTTCTGCGGAGGCAAGCCGGGAATGACGCGGTTGACGACGCGATACGCCAGGTACCAGATCAGCCGTTCACTGGACTTTCCGGTCTTCGCGTCCGGCAGATCAACGGAGATCATGCGAAGCGGTTTGTAGTTGAGTTCCAAGGCCCAGATATCCTGCTGCAGCGCCCGCTCCTCACCAGTGATCGATGCGCTGGCACGCTGTTCGACCCCGGGGGTCCACGGTGCGGTGAAGCCCGATCGCGCATCGAAAAGCCATGCGCCTGCCGTTGCGATGGAAAACTGAACGAACTGACGACGATCCATTTGAATCATGCGTTGACCCTCGAAAACCACACGGCCTTTTCGCGAACGACCGTCGCGAAGGGATCCGCCGTCGCTGGAACCGGCCATTTGGATGGTGGACACACGCGGCCCGCCGACAGACTGACGTGTCTCATGATAACCGTCGGACCGGACGTTCGGGAACTGGAAGTTATCTGGTTTGGCCGTCAAAGGGCGCCCGACGCATCCGGAAAATCAAGCACGATCGGAAGCAGTCCTGCCACCGCCGGCGACTTGCATTCCTCCACTTGGAGGGTTATTCTGGCCCGCGATTCACAGCCTTGGTGCGAGGCGGGTCGGCGGGACGAATGTGCTCTCCGTTGTTGAACGGATAGTCCTGTCCGAACAGAGACGCGGTGGTTCCGGCCGGGGATGTTGATGGCAAGGCGCTCCCCTGTGTTCCGGAACCGTGGACGATGCGAGTCGGACGCCGCGTGGCCTCGGGCCCGGAGTGTCCGGCCTGCGTGTTTCTACTCCCCCACTGGGACGCGACTCGCCGGGTTGTGTGTGTTGGAAGGAACCAGGTTCCGGTTCATGCGCGTTCTAAGCCCTCAAAGGATTTCCCCATGAGCTTGTCAGCGTCCCGCGAATTGCGACGAAGTGCATTTGTGCTGGCGACCTTCGCCTGGATCTCCATGTTGTCGCACCTGTTATCAACTTCGGCAGTAGCCCAGGAAGTCGAAAAGCCCGCCGCCGCAGCGGGTGCCGATGGCGGCGCCGTCTCTGAACCGACGAAAGCCAAAGCACCGCCGGGTTTCCTCGACAACCTCTGGTGGTTGATCCACACGTCCGGTGCGATCGGCGCGTTCATCTTTTTGCTGTCGATCTATTTCATCGCCACGGTGAGCCGCCTGTTCGTGGAACTGCGCCCCGAGGTCGCTTCGCCTCCGCAAGTGGTCGAGGGCTGCAAACAACTGCTCGAGAAGCGGGACTTCAAGACGCTGTACAGCCAGGTCAAGGCGGACAAGTCGTTCTTCAGCACCGTCGTCACGGCCGGAATGGCGGAACTGTCGAGCGGATTGGAAGAGGCTCGCGACGCGATGGAGCGTGTCGGCGAAGCGTTGACAGTTGAGATGGAAAAGAAAATCAGCATGCTGGCCGTGCTCGGTTCGCTCGGACCGATGATCGGTCTGCTGGGGACGCTCAAGGGGATGATCGCCAGCTTCGGCACGATCGCGCAGTCCGACACGCAACTCAAGGCGAGTGAGGTGGCCGGAGGCATTTCCGAAGCCTTGGTGCTGACGTTCGAAGGTGTGGCGTTGTCGGTTCCGGCCATCTATTTCTTTGCCGTGTTCCGCAACCGCGTTTCCTCCATCAGTGTGGGGACTCTGCTCGAAGCGGATGAATTCGTGCGTCGGATGGCGGCAGCGGCACGCGGCAAGGGGCCGGCACCTGCCGCATCGACTCAGCAGGTCGTGCCGACGACGGTGACTCCAGCCGTGCCGCCAGCGACGGTTTGATCAAAATGTGCGTATTGTCTTCGGTGATCTTAGAGAGCTAGCGTCGCGGAGTCATTCATGTCAGCCCCCACAGGTCACGGTGCCGATCCCGATCTGACGCCGATGCTCGACATGGTGTTTCAGTTGGTGACGTTCTTCATGCTCGTCATCAACTTCAAGTCCGCATCGCTGGATCAGACGCTGAAACTTCCAGTTGCTGGCTCGGCGAGACCGGTCGATTCAGGTGGCAAGGACAAATTGCTGATCCTGAACATCACCACCGGTGGCAAGTTGTCGCTGTACGGCCGCTCGATCGACGTCGAAAGCTACATCGAGGGAGAAGCCCAGGTCAGTCGGCTGACGGCCAAGCGGGAAGGCAAATCAATCGAACCCGGCGGAGACCTCCCCGAAATCGTCGTGGTTCGTGCGGACAAAACCACTCCCTTCAGCATGGTCAACAAGGTCATCACGAGCTGTCAGAAGGTCGGCTACCGCAACTTCGCCATGCGAGCCATGAACAAAGAAGAAGGGCAGTAGCATGAGCCGCCGCAGGAAAGAACGAAAGCAATCCGGCGTGGCGCTCAACCTGGCTGCCATGTTGGACATGGCGTTTCAGTTGCTGGCGTTCTTCATCTTTACGTTCAAGCCCTCGCCCGTCGAAGGACAAATCTCGCTGAGGCTGCCGCCGCCGCAAGCGGTCAAGGCGAAGGCGACCGAATCCGTGAAAGCCGGGAGCAACGAGAACAATCCCAAGGAAGCTGGCGTCGAAACGCTGGTGATCAGCGTCTCCGCGACCTCCGGCGGCCGCATTCAATCGCTCGCGCTCGGTGAAGGAACGGTGGCCAACGTGCCGCAACTCGAACGGCAGTTGCAAACCGTCCTTGCTGACGCCGACCTCAAGTTCGAACAGGTTCTGATCCAGGTCAGCCCCCGCTTGCAGTATTTCGAACTGATGAGCGTCATCGACGCCTGCACCAAGCAGAAGCTGCCCAGCGGCCAGAAGCTGAGCAAACTCAGTTTCGTCGAACTGCCCGAGGGTGACGGGGGCTGACGACGCCAAGCGTAGCCCGCTCTCGCCGAGAGCGGTGCAGGCGTCCGACGTATTTCTTTCGGCCACTCTCGGCGAGAGCGGGCTACACTACAAAGTGCGTCGGACGACCGCCAACCGTCGGCGTGCGACATCCGGCCTGCCACGTCATTCGGCCGGATGTATAATTCTGCCTTCGTGGAATCTCGATCCCCAAAACCATTCGGCGGCCGATCATGCCCCAGTTCAAGCGTGCTCGATTCCAGAAGATGGCTCACGAGCGAACCTTCTTTCGCGGCCGCGAGTCGTTCCGGTTCATGTCGATGTTGTTCATGCTCGCACTTATCGCCATGTTGATCTTCCAGGCCCGCGAGCCGTCGATGTGGCGTTGGATCGCGCCGGGATCGGAGCCGTCATCAACCGAGTTCGCGGCCGAACCGACGCCGAAAGCGGAAGCGCCTCCGACATCGGAAACGATCATCCACGGAGTGGCCGACGACGATTTCGAGGAGGGCGAGGCGGCGAAGGAGGAATTCCAAGCCATCGCCGACCGCCAGCCGCTGGACGCCGCCGAAATGCCGAGCTACTGGCGGCTGATGCGGTGGATTCGCTCGCTGTCGTTCGATGATGCAGCGGCCCGCGCGCGGCGCGGCGTGCTGTTCACTCACCTCTGGGATGCGCCCTCGCGACACCGTGGCGAATTGATCTTCCTCAAGCTGCACCTCATGCGAGCCATCGCACACGAACCCGAAGCGTCACCCAATGCCGCAGGCGTCGAGCGCGTCTACGAGGCGTGGGGGACAACGAGCGAGTCGGGCGTCCACCTGTACTGCGTCGTCTTCCCCGAGGTGCCGCCGGGGCTGAAGCTCGGCGACGACATTCGCGAGGAATCGGACTTCGTGGGCTATTTCCTCAAGCAACTTCCCTACCACGACAAGCTCGATAAGCCGCGTGCGGCTCCGTTGCTGATCGGTCGCTTACGGTGGCGCGAGAATCCGGCGCGTGTCGCCTTGCAGAACCAAAACAACGCCCTGCTCGTGCCGACCATTGCAGTGGGATCGCTGATCGTCATCGTGCTCGTCGGTTCGTGGGTCTACAACAACCGCGCGTCGCGGCGATTGAGCGAACAATCCCAACTATCGCCCGCCGAACACGGAGCCATCGAAAAATGGATCGACCAGGCGGACAGGGCCAGTTCACCGCTCGAATCGTCTTCAGCCGAGACCTCGTCCCGACCCCCACCTCGCTCCGGGCCGCACTCCGATTGGCCCGACTTCACGGCCTGATGTCGCACTGTCTTGAAATCCGCCGCTGACATCGCCACGCATCGGCCGCTATACTCCAACCTCGATTCCACGCTGCATCCCGCCATCCCGATTCTCGCCGCACGATGTTTCTCGAATCTGCGTCCCGACCGGTCAGACTCCGATTCGTCGCGATGACGATCGGCAAGTTCGCGTTCGGCCTGGCTTTGCCGGTGATTGTGCTCGCTGCCGATTCACCGTCGCCGACCGCGGCCGAAGCCGAAACGTTTTTTGAATCGCGGGTACGGCCGATCCTCGTTGAGAAATGCTTCGCGTGCCATGCGGACAAGGAGCAGAAGGGGGACCTGCGGCTGGACTCGCGCGAGGCGGCGCTCAAAGGCAACGACGGCGGCCCGTCGGTCGTGCCGGGCAAGCCGGACGAGAGTCGCCTGATCGCCGTCATCAGCTACCGCGACGACATCAAAATGCCGCCGAAGCAGAAGCTAAGCGATGCCGAAATCGCCGCGCTCACAAAGTGGGTGAAGCTCGGAGCACCGTGGCCTGCCACATCGACGACCAAAGCCGCTCCGGCGGCCGCGAACCCGGCGTCGGCGGAGGGGATCGCACACGCCAAGTCCACACACTGGTCGCTGCATCCGGTCACGCGGCCGAACGTCCCCGACATCCGCAACGCGGCATGGTGCCGCTCGGACATCGATCGGTTTGTTCTCGCGAAACTGGAGGCGGCGGGCATCGCACCATCGCCCGAAGCCGATCGCCGCACGTGGCTGCGCCGCGTCACGTTCGACCTCATCGGGTTGCCTCCTACCGCCGAAGAAGTCTCTGCGTTCGAGGCCGATCAGTCATCGGACGCATACGAACGCGTGATCCACCGCCTGCTCGCATCGCCGCGCTACGGCGAACGCTGGGGCCGGCACTGGCTGGACGTGGCCCGCTACGCCGACACGAAGGGCTACGTCTTCACCGAGGAGCGTCGCTACCCGTTCTCGTACACCTACCGAGACTACGTGATCCGAGCGTTCAATCAGGATGTGCCGTTCGATCGGTTCATCCTCGAACAGCTCGCCGCGGACCAACTCGAACTCGGAGACGACAGGTGGCCGCTGGCGGCGATGGGGTTCCTGACCGTTGGCCGGCGGTTCGGCAACAACATCAACGACATCATCGACGACCGGATCGATGTCGTGTCGCGCGGACTGCTCGGCCTGACCGTGACCTGCGCCCGCTGCCACGACCACAAGTACGACCCCATCCCCACCGAGGACTATTACTCCCTGTACGGTGTCTTTGCCAGCAGCACCGAACCGGTGGACCTGCCGCTGATCGCGGCACCGGTCGAATCCGAAGCGTACCTCGCGTTTGAGAAGGAACTGAAATTGCGCGAGGCCGCTGTGGACCAGTTTATCAACGAGCAACAGTCAGTCCTGCGCGACGAGCTTCGCGCGCGTGTGGGCGAATACCTGGCCGTCGTGGCGAAACCGACGGCCACGCTCGACGTGCTGCGGAAGCTCGACCAGCGTTTCAACCGGGGCGAACCGCGTCCGACCGTCGTGGCCAGGTGGCGCGACTACCTCGACGCGGCTGCGAAACTGAACAGCCCGGTGTTTGTTCCGTGGCACGCGCTCGCGAAGCTGCCGGGTGACGGCGAGGCTTGGGCCAACGAAGCCGCGAAGATCGTCTCCAACCTGACCGATGCCGCAGACGCGCCCACGCGAGCGAACTCGCTCGTGAAGCAGGCTCTCGTCGGCTCGCCGCCGAAGTCGATGGCCGACGTGGCGAAGGTCTACGGCGAACTGCTCATCAGCGTCGATCAGGATTGGCGCAAGCTGGCTGCCGAAGGCAAGTCGTCTCACCCTGACGCGGCGAAAGAAGAACTGCGGCAGGTGCTGTACGCCGACACGTCGCCGGTGCAGATCAGTCGCGACGACGCACAGAAACAACTCGATCGTGACCAGCGGAACAAACTGCGCGAGTTTCAGAAAAAGGTCGAGCAGCACAAGGTTTCGTCGCCGGAGGCGCCTCCGCGTGCGATGGTGATGCACGACAACGCCACGCCGATGCAGCCACACGTTTTCATTCGTGGCCAGGTCGGCCGGAATGGTCCGCCGGTGCCGCGGCGTTTTCTGCAGGTGCTGTCGAAGCAGGACGAAAAACCGTTCCAGCGTGGGAGCGGTCGGCTGGAACTCGCGCAGGCGATCGCCAGCCCGTCGAACCCGCTGACGGCTCGCGTGCTGGTCAATCGCATCTGGAAACAGCACTTCGAAGTCGGGCTGGTGACGACGCCGAGCGACTTCGGCGCCCGAGGCGACACGCCCGTGCAACGCGAACTGCTGGATTACCTCGCCGCCACGTTCATGGAAGACGGCTGGTCGATCAAGAAACTTCATCGTCGTTTGTTGTTGTCGGCCGTGTACCGCCAGCGATCGGACGACCGTCCCGATGCCGCCAAAGTCGATCCTGAAAACCGCCTGTGGTGGCGCATGAACCGCGTCCGCCTGGAGTGGGAACCGCGTCGCGATTCGCTGCTGGCCGTCGCCGGACGCCTCGACACGACGGAAGGCGGACGCCCGGTGGACCTGCTCAAGCAGCCATTCAGCACGCGGCGAACCGTGTACGGGTTTCTCGATCGTCAAGACCTGCCGGGCCTGTTCCGTGTGTTCGACATCGCCAGTCCCGACATCAGCACGTCGCAGCGTCCGGTCACGACGGTTCCGCAGCAAGCGCTGTTCGAAATGAATTCGCCGTTCGTGATCGAACAAGCGAAGCAACTCGCGGCCCGGCCCGAAATCAACACCGCTTCGCCACCGAGCGAGCGCATTGCCGCGCTGTACCGAGCCATCTTCGCGCGGGCGCCACAACCGGAGGAGATCGCACTCGGCCAGCAATTCCTCGCCGCCGCGGCACCGTCGGCTGACCAGACTTCGGTCGGCCCGATCGCCGCCACTCTGTCGCCGCTCGAACAGTACGTACAGGCTCTGCTGATGTCGAACGAGTTTGTGTTCATCGACTAGCGCTCACCAGACACGAGCCACGTGAGATTGTCGTTGCCCGGGTGTGCGACAAGCCTGCCGCGACCCGCCAGATGGGTGGATGATCGACTGTGGGTCCCGCGGCTCCTGCCACTCGCCGATCCGAACGCCATTCGCATCGCCGTGTAACCGTGAACGCGAAAGGTATCACCTACACAGGCGGCAGGCGCTGGGATGACGATTCGCGTCCTGCGAAACACCCGGTCACGCGTCGTGTCTGGGTTCCGTGTGAATCGTCTTGCAGTTGGAGAAAACACATGCACGCATTGGCTCGCTGCTTCGTCGTGGTCTTCGCACTCGGAATCGGGACCACGGCCTGGGCTCAGGATCAACGTCCGGTGGCCGGACGGCTGGTGTCGATCGAAGTGGCCATCCTGGAACTGGCCGGCGCGGGAGAGAAACTTGTTGACAGTCCGGACGGCAACGCCGATCAGGTCATCGCGAAGCTGCGCGAGCTGGAAGGCCAGGGGAAACTCGCAGCGGTGACGCGAGTGCGATTCGCGACCGTGGAAGAACAATCCGCGTCGGCGCAGTTCGGTGAAACCGCGTCCATCATTTCCGGCCGCAGCGTTGTGCCATCACGAACACGAGAGGGCGGCTTTGGCTCCGCAGGGATGTTCACCCAGCGTCAGTTTGGCACGTTGGTTTCCGCGACGCCGCGTGTCGAAACGGATGGTGCCATTCTGCTGGAACTTCAAGTTGAGAAAACCGGATTGGGGCGAGACGCCCGCCCGGTCGGAGAGCCTGCCAATGATGAAAACGCCGCCCCGCCGCGTTCGGTGACGCTCAGTGTGCGATCGACCATCCGCGTGCGAAAACGGTCAAACGGTGATCGCGCACGGGATGCAAGCCAACTCCGGCAAGGATTCCGCTCAAACGGTGGTCCTTGTCACGGCCCGGGCGGCTCAGCCGGAGGTGCGCCGCGCGGCTAAGCGTGAGGCCGGGCACTTGGATTCCGACAACCACGAATTGAAGATCTTCGCTCTGCGTTACCTGAATGCGACGTCGGCCGTCGAGGTTTTGAGCAAACTCATGCCGGACAATTCGCTCAGGATTGCCGCCGATCCGCGGACGAATTCTCTGCTGGCGAATGGATCATCCGAGAAGCTGGCGACGATCGGGGCGATTCTGCTTCGATTGGATGACGCGCGAGACGAGCCGCCAAGGTAACGCGGGGTCTCGTGCTGCGGCAACGTCACACGAATTCCGAGCGGGCGAGTGCCAACGCGCCGTGGACGACGACGGCTTCCCCAAGTTCGGCCGGTACGACATCGGCCTGTCCGGTGAAAGGTCGAAACGACCACCGGCGGACGGCGTCTCGCAGCGGAGCGAAGAACAGTTCCTCGCCGATCAGCGAGACGCCACCGCCTACGACCACCCGCGCAGGGTTGATCAGCGTCACCGCCTGACCGATCGCCCAACCCAAGACGTCGATGGCTTCGTTCAGGATCGCGAGTGAAGTCGGATCGCCGGCCGTTGCCGCTTGAGAGATGAGTTGCGTCGTGATGCGTTGCGGTTCGCCACCCGCGAGCGCGAGCAGTCGGTCGAATGTGTCCGACGGTCCGCACTGCGCCGCGATCCGGCGCGTCCGCTGTTCGATCCCAAACCCGGACGACCAGCCTTCGACTGTGAGATCGGTGCTGTGGTCGGGCGCGCCTCCGATTCGCGGACGCAGGTGACCGACCTCGACGGCGCCGCCGCCGTTGCCGCGGAAGATTTTTCCGCCGACGATCAGCCCGCCGCCGATTCCGGAGCCGACGGTCAGGTAGAGCAGCGGATCGAAGCCGCGACCTGCGCCGAACGTCGCTTCGGCGAGTGCGGCGGTGTCGGCGTCGTTCTGGATCACGACGGGGAACCCGAACCGCTCGCGAGCCCACGCGATCAGCGGGAAGCGTTCCCAACCGGCAACCTGATTGCTGATGATCGTCGTCCCGGCCGCGACATCGACCGGTCCGCCGAACCCGATCCCCATGCCCGCGACCTCGTCGCGCCGCACGCCCGCGTCGTGCAACAGCTCACTCACGCCGACCACGATCCGCTCGCGAATCGGCTCGGCCCCGCGAGATGCCTCGACCGTTGAGCGCCAGAAGCCGGCGAAGTTGGCTTCGTCGCCGCGACCGAGTCCGATCTGCAGCTTCGAGCCGCCGATTTCGACGCCTAGGAAGAGGAGCATGGCGGATGGGTCGCTGTCGAATCGCGTGCAGGTTCCAGAGACGCTCGCCTCTCACCTCCCGCCCAAAACCCTCTGCTCCTGCGGGGGCGAGGGGAGAACACGTCACAACCCTTCGTAGACTTTCTTTGGCTCGGGCTGCGTGCCGTCCGCGTGCCGTCCGCAGTGGTTGATGCGGGCGAACAGGTCGTTCAACACCCAGTGGAACAGCGTCAGGTGGATCGATTCGACGAGACCCATGTCGTGAAGCGGGACGTGGAAACTCTTCTTCGCCAGCGACCGCAGCTTGCCGCCGTCGTATCCAGTCACGCCCCAGGTGATGAGGTGCTGGGCGTTCGCCCACTCGACCGCTTTCAAAATGTTCGGACTGTTGCCGCTTCCGCTGATCGCCACCAGCACGTCACCGGCGGACGCGAAATTCTTGAGCTGCTCGACGAACACGCGATCAAACCCCTCGTCATTCCCCCACGCCAGAATGTACGGCGTGTTGTCCGTGAGGCTCAGCACCTTCACCCGTTTCATCTTGTCGTTCAAGAAGTCTTCGCGGCGCAGCGTGCTCTTGCCAAGGTCCTCGCAAAAGTGAGACGAGTTGGACCCACTGCCGCCGTTGCCGCAGATGTACACGAACCGTCCGGCCTGGTACGCATAGAAAATGTCGTCGCTCAAGCCTTCAACCTGCCGAAGATCGAGCGTCCGGAAGACCTCGGAGCACCGGTCGAGGTACTCCCGCGGATTCAATTCAGCACCCAACATGTCGGTCCATCCCTTTCGATCTGATCCTGTGGCGATCTCGCCAGCCGGAATTTATCAGCTTGCGGAGACGCTGAACAGCCGACCATTTGTTTAGCAGCAACGCCGAAGGCGTGCGCGCTGCGATTAGAG
>Ga0233425_10000285_pt1 | contig 134130 bp, 144 predicted proteins | sample Watercolumn_Towu_2_FD_181712 | JGI IMG/M metagenome (GOLD analysis project Ga0233425, IMG submission 181712) | Freshwater microbial communities from Lake Towuti, South Sulawesi, Indonesia - Watercolumn_Towuti2014_140_MG | ecosystem: Environmental > Aquatic > Freshwater > Lake | place...
TGCTTCGGTCGTTTTCAAACCTTCGTCATTCCGGACTCGATCCGGAATCCATTTTTCCAGCGCTGCGCGAATGGACCCCGGATCAAGTCCGGGGTGACGAGACAAGGAAGGACAACTTCCGGTCGCAACCCGTCACCCAGCCATTTTTCGGCCGCCCGCCGAAAAGCCGTGCTATCGTCGGCGACATGATCGGGAAAAGCATGAGATGACATCGGGCAGCACAGGTCCGCATTATTCGCCCTTCACCCTTGGCGGCGGCCTCATTTTCGTGTCGGGGCAGCTCCCTCTGCGGCCCGGCCGCGACACGACGCTGGCGGCGGCATCGTTCCGGGAGCAGGCCGAACAGGCGCTTTCCAACCTGCGCGCGGTGCTCGCAAGCGCGGGCGCCGACCTTTCGCAGGTGGTCAAGACGACCGTCTATCTGACCGACATCGCCGACTGGGACGAACTCGACGCGGTATATGACGCCTTCTTCGGCGCCGCGCGGCCGGCGCGGAGCGTCATCGCGACCGGGCCGCTGCATTTCGGATTCCGGATCGAGATCGAGGCCATCGCCGTCCAGGCGAAAACCGCCGGCTGATGCCCAAACGGAAACCGGCGCGGATCGCTCCGCGCCGGGTCCCCGTATAATAACTGGCTTGAAGCGGCTCAGGCGACCCGGCGCACTTCATTCCCCTCATCATCGATATCGCGCAGCACATAGCCGCGACCCCAGACCGTCTCGATATAATTTTCGCCGCCGCAAGCGAGCGCCAGCTTCTTGCGCAGCTTGCAGATGAAGACGTCGATGATCTTCAGTTCGGGCTCGTCCATGCCGCCATAGAGGTGGTTCAGGAACATTTCCTTGGTCAGCGTCGTGCCCTTGCGCAAGCTAAGCAGCTCGAGCATCTGATATTCCTTGCCGGTCAGATGCACGCGGACGCTGTCGACCTCGACCGTCTTGGTGTCGAGGTTGACCGCGAGCTTGCCGGTCTTGATGACGCTCTGGCTGTGCCCCTTCGACCGGCGGACGACCGCATGGATGCGGGCGACCAGCTCGTCACGGTGGAAGGGCTTGGTGACATAGTCGTCGGCGCCGAAGCCGAACGAGCGCACCTTCGAATCCATTTCCGAAATGCCCGACAGGATCAGCACCGGCGTCTGCACCTTCGCGGTGCGCAGCTTCTTCAGCACGTCATAGCCGTGCATGTCGGGCAGGTTCAGGTCGAGCAGGATGATGTCGTAATCATAGAGCTTGCCCAGATCGAGGCCCTCTTCGCCCAGATCGGTCGTGTAAACGTTGAAGCCCTCGGTGGTGAGCATCGTGTCGATCGCCTTCGCGGTCGTCGGCTCGTCCTCGATCAGCAGTACGCGCATTGGGCACCCCTTAACTGTTTCCCACGATGATCCCGCGAACCCGATCGCACGACCCCCCTGGATGCGCCGACCGGACCCCGCTCGCGAGACTGCCGGAACATTAACCATGAAACTAATGAAGGGAAAAGGTTAATTTTGGTTTAACCCGCAGGAATCCACGAGTCGCGGCGAATTCCGTGGCCATTTTGCACCAGATTCATTCCGTTCGCCGGGCGAGATGATCGTCATGCGCGCCGGTGCAGGAGCGCTTGAGGACATCGACCAGAAAGTCCGCCAGCGCGGTCACGCGAGCCGGGCGCAGCCGCGACGGCGGCGACAGCAGATGCAGATAGGATTGCGGCAGCGACCAGTCGGTGAGGATGCGGACGAGCGCGCCCGACGCCAGTTCCTGGTCGGCGATGAAGTCGGGCAGCACCGCGATCCCGCCCCCCGCGACGAGCAAGGGAACCGCGATGTCGCCATTGTTCGCGAACAGGGGTCCGCTGGGGACGACGGTCGCCTGCTCGCCCTCGCGGTGGAAGTGGAGCGGCATCGCGCGTTCGCGGTGCCCGTATCCGACCAGCCGGTGGCCGGCGAGTTCGAGCGGATGCCGCGGCGTGCCGTGGCGTTCCAGATAGGCCTCGCTCGCGATCACCGACGCCGCGACCGGCGCGATCGTCCGCGCGAGCAGGCTGGAATCGTCCATCCGCGAGATGCGGAGCGCGAGGTCGATCCCCTCGGCGACCAGGTCGCTCAGCGCATCGCTGAGGATGATGTCGACCTCGACCGCCGGATGCCTTTCGAGGAAGGCCGCGAGCGGACGCCCGAGCACCTTGATCCCGAAGCTCATCGGCGCGGCGAGGCGGATCGGCCCGGCAAGGTCGCGCCGGTCGCCGCGCGCCGCCTCGGTCGCCGACACCGCCGCCGCGACCATCGCCCGCGCCTCGTCGACCAGCCCCGCCCCGGCGGTCGACAGCGTCACCTGCCGCGAACTGCGCAGCAGCAGCGTGATGCCAAGCGACGCCTCGAGCCGCGTCACCGCTTTCGACACGCTCGCCTTCGACAGGCCGAGCGACGCGGCGGCAGCGGTGAAGCTGCCATTGTCGGCAACCGCGGCGAAACAGGCCCAGCCCTCATAATCGGGAAGCGACATCCAATACCTCAAAAATGGAAACGATGATTTTCCATTTACGCTATTTTCGAAACGATCCCAAAGCCTATTTTGTCCTCAACACAAGGGCGCGGTCCGGCACCAATGCCGGCAAGGCCGCACCCGGGAAGGACAAGGCCATGATCGATATCCGTAAATTCGACACGCTGGGCCATGCCAATCACGGCTGGCTCGATGCCCGTCACCATTTCTCTTTCGCCGACTATTACGAACCTGCCCGCATGGGCTGGGGCGCACTGCGCGTCTGGAACGACGATGCCATTGCGGCGCAGTCGGGCTTTCCCGCCCATCCGCACCGCGACATGGAAATCATCACCTATGTCCGCAGCGGCGCGATCAGCCACCGCGACTCGATGGGCAATGCCGGCCGCACCGCGGCGGGCGACGTCCAGGTGATGAGCGCGGGCACCGGCGTCATGCACAGCGAGTTCAACCTCGAGGACGAGGAGACGACGCTGTTCCAGATCTGGATCATGCCCACCCAAGAGGGCGGCAATCCGGGCTGGGGCCAGCGCGAATTTCCGAAGGCCGACCGGTCGGGCCGGTTCGTGACCCTGGCGAGCGGGATCGAGGGCGATGACGACGCGCTGCCGATCCGCGCCGACGCCCGTGTGGCCGCGGCGACGGTCGAGGCGGGCGAAAAGCTCGCCTACGACCTCGGCCCCGGCCGCCACGCCTATCTCGTCGCCGCCAAGGGCCGCATCCGCGTCAACGGCCAGGATGCCGACCCGCGCGACGGCATCGCGATCCGCGACGTCGGAACGATCGAGGTCGAAGCGCTCGACGACGCCGAACTGGTGCTGGTCGACAGCCTCTGACGAAGTCCCCCGGGCCGCCGCCAAGCCCCTCCCCGTCGGCGGCGGCCCACCCCCTTTTCACCAAGTTCAGATTGAAGGAGTAACACGGTGAGCCACATTCTTCGTATCGATGCGAGCGCGCGCCACGCGGGCTCGACCACCCGCCAGCTTGCCGACAAGCTCGTCGCCCGCCTGGTCGAACAGGGTTATGGCGCCAGCGTCACCGTGCGCGACCTCGCCCAGACCCCGCCGGCCCTGCTGACCGAAAACTGGGTCGGCGCGAACTTCACCGACGATGATGCCCGCAGCGCCGATCAGAAGGCCGCGCTCGCAGCATCGGACGAGCTGATCGGCGAACTCGAAGCCGCCGACACGATCGTCATCGGCGTGCCGCTCTACAACTTCGCGGTTCCGGCGTCGCTGAAGGCCTGGATCGACCTCATCGCCCGCGCCCGCCGTACCTTCCGCTATACCGAAGCCGGTCCCGAAGGGCTGCTGAAGGGCAAGAAAGCCTATCTGGTCGTCGCCACGGGCGGCGTGCCGGTCGGCAGCGACTATGATTTCGCGACCGGTTATCTGCGCCATGTTCTCGGCTTCGTCGGCATCACTGACGTCACCGTGATCGACGCCGGTCAGCAGATGATCGATGGCGATGCCGTGACCCGCGCAACCGCCGCAATCGACGAACTCAAGCAGGCCGCTTGACCCCCAAGCCGCCGCCGCGCGTTTCCTCCCGCGTGGCGGCGGCCTCTCTGCAAGGAAAGGACTGAACGATGGCCAAGGTACTGGTGCTTTATTATTCGAGCTATGGTCATGTCGAACAGATGGCCGATGCCGTCGCCGAGGGCGCGCGCGCCGCAGGCGCCGAGGTCGACGTCCGCCGCGTCGCCGAAACCGCCCCGCAGGCGGCGATCGAGGCCGCGGGCTTCAAGACCGACACCGCGCATCCGCTGCTGAGCGATCCGAACGAGCTCGCGAATTATGACGCGATCGTCGTCGGCACCCCGACGCGCTTCGGCCGCATGGCGAGCCAGATGGCGAGCTTCTGGGACACTGCCGGCGGCGTGTGGGCGCAGGGCAAGCTGGGCGGCAAGGTCGGTGCGGCCTTCACCTCGACCGCGACGCAGCATGGCGGGCAGGAAACGACGCTCTTCTCTGTGCTGACCAACCTGCTCCACTTCGGCCTGACCATCGTCGGGCTCGACTATGGCTATGCCGGCCAGATGGGTGTCGGCGAGGTCAAGGGCGGCGCACCTTACGGGGCGACGACGGTCGCCGACGGCGACGGTTCGCGCCAGCCGAGCGAAGCCGATCTCGGCGGCGCCCGCTATCTGGGCGAGCGCGTCGCGAAGACCGCCGCCAAGCTGATCGCCTGAACCGATGCGCCGTCTCCCGAGCTGGTTCCTTTCGCATGGCTCGCCGATGATGGCGCTCGAGCCCAGCCCGGCGCGGGAGTTCCTCGCCGGGCTGGGCAACTCGCTGCCGCGTCCGCGCGCGATCCTTGTCGTGTCGGCGCATCATGATGCAGCGTATCAGGGTGGCCGGGCGACCGTGACCGCCTCGCCCGCGCCGCCGACAGTTCACGATTTCGGCGGTTTCCCGGAAGAGCTGTTCGCGATGCGCTATCCGGCGCCGGGTGATCCGGCGCTGGCGCAGCGCGTAATCGACCTGCTTGCCGCGCACGGTCTGGCCGTCGCGGCCGATCCGGAGCGCGGGCTCGACCATGGCGCGTGGGTGCCGCTGTCGGTGATCTATCCGCAAGCCGACATTCCGGTCGTCCAGCTCTCGATCGCCTCCGCCGCATCTCCCGAATGGCATTATGCGCTGGGGCAGGCGCTCGCCCCGCTGCGCGACGAAGGCGTCCTCGTCATCGGATCGGGCAGCATCACGCATAATCTCCGCGCCTTCTTCACGACGCGCCCGGCGATCGGTGCCCCGGCGCCCGCATGGGTCAGCGACTTCACGGCCTGGGTCGCCGGCCGGATGGAGGCCAATGCGATCGACGATGTCCTCCATGCGGTCGAGCGCGCGCCGCACGGCAAGGACAACCATCCGACGCCCGACCATATCCTGCCGCTGTTCGTGGCAATGGGGGCAGGCGCCGACGGCGACAGCCTGCACGCAAAGCGCCTCCACGCCAGCACGACCTATGCGTTTCTGGCGATGGACGTTTACGCTTTCGGCGAGGAGAGCGTCGCCGTATAGCGCGGCGATGCTTCTTTCAGACCATATCCTTTTCCTCGACGGCGAGGCGCTTGTCATCGACAAGCCCGCGGGCCTGCCCGTCGACGCGCCGCGCGACGGCAGCCTCAGCCTCGAGAATCATCTCGACAGCCTGCGCTTCGGGTTCAAGCGCTGGCCGCTGCCCGTCCACCGGCTCGACCGCGACACCTCGGGCTGCCTGCTGCTCGCGCGCAATCCGAAGGCGCACGGGCGTTTCACCCGCGCCTTCGAGGAGCGCGCGGTCGAAAAGCAGTATCTCGCGATCCTCGACGGCGTGCCCGCGGGCGATCGCGGCATCATCGACCTGCCGCTCGGCAAGACCTCGACCGCCGAACAGGGCTGGCGGATGGTCGTCGATCCGAACGGCAAGCCCTCGGTCTCGCATTGGGAGAAGCTCGCCGAAGCGGGCGGCCGCGCGCTGCTGCGCTTTCGCCCCGAGACCGGCCGCACGCACCAGCTGCGCGTCCATGCGCTCGAAGGGCTTGGTTTTCCGATCGTCGGCGATCCCGTTTACGGAAATGGCGGTGCCAAGGACCGGACGATGCTGCACGCCGAACGGCTCGTCGTAAAACGTGACGTCAAGCCGCCAGTAATTGCCGAGGCGCCCTTTCCCGATCGCTTCGTCGCGCTCGGATTTGCGGCGCCGGAAGGCGCGGCGCCGACGCGTGGCTGACATTCCCGAAAGCGCGATTACGGAAAAATTTCTCGCCGGATCGGGACCGGGCGGGCAGAATGTGAACAAGGTTGCAACCGCGTGCCAGCTGCGCGTCGATGTCTTCGCGCTCGGGCTAGCGCCCGACGCGTATCGAAGGCTGAAAACGATGGCTGGCAGCCGCATGACGACCGAGGGCGAACTCGTCATTCTGGCGCGCCGGTTCCGCACCCAGGAGGCCAACCGCGCCGACGCGCGGGCGCGGCTGAACGAGCTGGTCGACGCCGCGCTCGTCCGGCCCGAGAAGCGGATCAAGACCAGGCCGAGCAAGGCCGCGAAGGCCCGCCGGGTCGACACCAAGAAAGCGCGCAGTTCGGTGAAGGCGGGCCGCGGCCGCGTGCGTCTCGACTAGCCATGCAGCTTTACCGGCTCGACGCCAGCGCGGCCCAGATTTCCGGGGTTTTAGGGGTGGACGCGGGCGACGATCCCTGGACCGGAGGCTATGTCACCCCCGGCCGCCCGGCGCCGGTGATCGCCCCCGACAGCCGCGGCGGGCCGCGCCGCTATCTGCGCCCGAAACTGTGGGGCGTCCCGCCCCCGCCGCAAGGCACGCAGCCCGTCGCCACCGTCCGCAACCTGACAAGTCCGTTCTGGATCGGGACACTCCGCCATCCCGAGCTCCGCTGCCTGATTCCGGCGACGAGCTTTGCCGTCTGGTCGGGCGCGGCGGGCGCGAAACGCCGACGCTGGGCGTCGGTTTCCGGGCGGCCGATCTTCGCCTTCGCGGGAATCCAGCGCCAGACCGAGGACTGGCCGGGTTTCGCGGTGCTGACGACCGATCCGAACGGCCTGCTCGAACGCCTCGCGCCTGGCGCGATGCCGCTGATCCTGCACGCCGAGGATCATGAGCGCTGGCTGACCGCCGACTGGCGCGACGCCGTGCATCTCGTCACCCCCTTCCCGAGCCATTTGATGACGGTCGACGACACTTATCCCTACCCGTAATTTCATCAATTCGCTTCACTTTGCGATAACCAACGGCGCGCTAAATTCGCCCCGAATCGACCAACGGGGTGGGAACACAGACGTGCTGACCAACGCCAACACCAAGCCGACCACGAAGGGCCGCCGCGCCGAACGCGCGCCCGTGCAGGCGCGGGCCCGCTTCCGCGAGCCCGGCTTCAATCCCTTCGACGTCGAGCTGTACGACCTGTCCTCGACGGGTTTCCGGATGGTGACATTTTCGCGCCCGCAGATCGGCAAGGCGATCTGGGTCAGCCTGCCCGGCCTGCAACCGCTCGAAGCGATCATCCGCCGTGCCGACGGCAACAATTATGGCTGCGAGTTCACCCACCCGCTGCACCCGTCGGTCGCGAAGCATCTGCAGGTGAAGCTGCGCTGAGGATCAGCCCGCCGGCTTTTCCGACTTTTTCAGGATATGCTTCCACTCGGCAGGCGTGACGCGCCCGACCGAAAGGCGCGACTGGCGGATGAGGTCCATGTCGGCGAGCGCCGGATCGGCCTTGATCGCGGCCAGCGTGACCGGATGCTTGAGCGCGCGCACCGGTGCGACGCGGACGATCACCCAGGGCGAGCCTTCCTCCGCCGTCGGATCGGGCGACGCGGTCTCGGTGATCTTCATGATCCCGACGCATTCCTTGCCGATATTGCTGTGATAGAAGAGCGCCTCGTCGCCGACCTTCATCGCCATCAGGTTGAGCTTTGCGGTGTGGTTGCGCACCCCGTCCCACATTCCCGTCCCATCCTTGACGAGTTGGTCCCACGCATAGGCGTCGGGTTCGGATTTCATCAGCCAATATTGCTTTGCCATGGCGGCGGGCTTAGCCGAGCCCTGCGCGGGGTGGAACCGCCTTTTTCCCTTTAACCGGCACGCCGCAGCGCCTAGATCGCGACTCATCCCGCGCCCCTGCAGGCGCCGCCCCTATCAGATGGACCTATTACGCATGACTGCTGCCGTTCCCGTTATTTCCATGTCGCTCCCCGCCGACCAGTTCGCAAAGGATTTCGGCGCATCGTTCGAGCGCTTCGGTTTCGCGATGATCACCGACCATGGCATCGACCCCGAGCTGATCGACGACGCCTGGGCGAAGGCGAAGGCCTTTTTCGCGCTGCCCGAGGACGTCAAGCGCGCCTACCACATTCCCGGCGGCGGCGGCGCGCGCGGCTACACCCCCTTCGGCACCGAGATCGCCAAAGGCGCGAAGGAAGTCGACCTCAAGGAATTCTGGCACGTGGGGCGCGATCTGCCCGCGGGGCACCGGCTCGCCGCGCAGCAGCCGAACAATGTGTGGCCGAAGGAAGTCGAGGGCTTCCGCGCCGTTTATGACAAATTGTTCGCGGAATTCGACCGCGTCGGCGGCCGCCTTCTTTCGGGCATCGCCCGCTACCTCGGCCTCGCGCCCGATTTCTTCGACGACACGGTGAAGGACGGCAACAGCGTGATGCGCCTGCTGCACTATCCGCCCGTCGAAGGCCCCGCGAAGGGCATCCGCGCCGAGGCGCATGAGGACATCAACACGATCACGCTTCTGTTGGGCGCCGAGGAAGCGGGGCTCGAAATCCTCGACAAGGACGGCAGCTGGCTTCCCGTCTCGCCCCCGCCGGGAGCGATGGCGGTCAACGTCGGCGACATGCTGCAGCGGCTGACGAACAACCGCCTGCCCTCGACCACGCACCGCGTTCGCAACCCCGACGAAGGCCGCGCCAGCGTCGCGCGCTATTCGATGCCCTTCTTTCTCCACTTCCGGTCGGATTATCCGATCGAGACGCTGCCAAGCTGCATCGATGCCGCGCACCCGAACCTCTACCCGACGCCGATCACCGCCGACGAGTATCTGCAGGAACGGCTGCGCGAGATCGGGCTGAAAAAATAGCGCAAACGGCTTGGCACGTCGTAACCGTCCCGCAATGCCGTGCGAAGAACGGGTATGCGCCTGCTGCTATCCTGTCTTGCCCTGCTCATGCTGGCCCTCGGGCCGGCGAACGCGGCGACGGGGCCGACCTATTGCCGGGACGGAAGCACGGCCGATTGCTGCGACGGCGACCAACCTTGCACCCTTCCGGGCGCGGGGTGCGCCCCCTCCTGCACACCGAAGATCATCGCCGCCGAACAGGGCGACAGCACGCCGCGCATCGCGGTGACGGCCCCTTTGCCGGTCCTTTCGGTCGCGCAGCGCGCCGGGACCGGAACGCCGCCGCCTCATCCGCCTCCGCGCGCCTCCTGATCCGATCAGACCATCAAACCATCAGGAGAATGACCATGAAGACGATTATCAAATTTGCCGCCATCGGTGCCGCCTTTGTCAGCAGCACCGCCTTTGCCGCCTCTCCGGCAGCGTTCAGCGCCGCATGCTGCGCCCTCGGCGCTTGCTGCGGCCTTCCCTGCTGCGGATAGGATGGGTCGCGGGTCGGGGCGTCGGTCATGGCCGGCGCCCCGGTTCGGTCAATGCATATGCTTCAGCTTGTCGGGGTTGCGCATCACATAGATGCCGACGATCCTGCCGTCCTCGATCTCGAGCGCGGTGGTCTGGAACTCGCCGTCGGCCTCGCGGGTGACGAAGCCCGGCAAGCCGTTGATCGTGCCGACTTGCACGAGCGTCGAGCCATATTTGCCGAACAGCACGGCAAGGCTGCGGTGCAGCGTCATCACCGTATCGAAGCCGAGCACCGGCACGATCGCCGCCGGGCGCTTGCCGCCACCGTCGGACCACATGCCGACGTCGGCCGCGAGCATCGCGCCGAGCGCGCGCATATCGCCGCTGCGCGAGGCCGCAAAGAAAGCGTTGGCGATTTCGAGGCCGCGCGCTTTCTCCAGCTTGTAGCGCGGACGCGCGTCGCGGACGTGCGAGCGCGCCCGCGCGGCGAGCTGGCGTGTCGCGGCGGCGTCGCGGTCGATCGTCTTCGCGACTTCGTCGAACTCGACGCCGAAGACGTCGTGCAGAAGAAAGGCGGCGCGTTCGAGAGGGGAGAGCCGTTCGAGCGCGAGCATGAGCGGTAACGTGACATCGTCGTCTTCCTCCTCCTCGACCAGGGGGTCGGGGAGCCAGGGGCCGACATAGGTCTCGCGCTGCGCGCGCGCCGATTTGAGCTGGTCGAGGCAGAGCCGCGTCACCGTGCGCCGAAGGAAGGCCGCGGGCTCGCGCACCGCGCCGCGGTCGGTACCGAGCCAGCGAATGAAGGCATCCTGCACCACATCCTCGGCATCGGCGACCGATCCGAGCATCCGATAGGCGACGCGGGTGAGGAGCGGACGCAACGGATCGAAACTCGCCGCCGCGTCCGCGCCCGCTTCCATCCCGCCGCGAATGCCCGCGGGGGTCATCAGGCCGCCTTCACCAGCACGCCGCCCTCGTACCAGAGGTCGAAGCCGACCGCGATGCGGTTCCAGCCGTTGATGATGTTGATCAGCAGCGTGAGGTTCACTTGCTCCTCCGGCGTGAAATGCGCCTCGAGCGCATCTTTCGCGGCCTTCTGTGTGTGCCCTTCCGACATGCGGGTCAAGGCGTCGGTCCAGGCGAGCGCGGCGCGTTCGCGGTCGGTATAGACCGGAGCTTCGTGCCACGCGGCGAGCAGGTAGATGCGCTGTTCGGTCTCGCCATGCGCGCGGGCGTCGATCGTGTGCATGTTGATGCAGTTGGCGCAGCCATTGAGGATCGACGAGCGGATCTTCACCAATTCGACGAGCGTCTTGTCGAGGCTCTTTTCGACGGCGAAGCCGGTCGCGGTCCATTGCTTCATCAGCGTCGGGGCGGCGGCATAAGGGTCGGTCACCTTGGTCATCGCATGTCTCCTTCATCGGGTTGTACCTGCATGACGAGACAACGCGGGCGGCTGTGACATGGCGCGCGAAAAAAGTTCGCGCGGCAGGCGACATTTGGATGCGATGGCATCCCAAGCCATTGGAAACGCACCGTTTCGGATAATGCGCTTTTTCTGACTGCGGGGCTGCACTAGCATCGCCCGATCCAGACCAAGAGAGGGGGATCACCATGAAGTTTCTCGACGACCACGGCGACCGCGCCTACGCCCTGCTCCGGATCGTTTCCGGATTGCTCTTTCTCGCGCACGGCGTGCAGAAATTTCTCAATTTCCCGACCGCCTTTCCCTATCCGCTGAACCCGATGCTGCAGGCGGCGGGGACGATCGAGATCGTTGCCGGCGCGCTGATCATCATCGGGCTTGCGACCCGGCCCGCCGCCTTCATCGCGAGCGGCATGTCGGCGGTCGGCTACTGGGTCGCGCACGGCAGCCAGGGCCCCTATCCCATCGCCAACGGCGGCGAGACGATCGCCCTATATTGCTTTATCTTCCTGTTCATCGCGACGCGCGGCGCCGGGATCTGGAGCGTCGATGCCGCGCGCGCGAAATAGCGCGTGCGCTATTATCTGGACGCCGAGTTCAACGGCTTCGGCGGGGCGCTGATCTCGATCGGTCTCGCGCCGGAGAATGCCGATCACCCGCGCTTCTACGGTGCGGTGGAGTGCCGCGACCCGACACCCTGGGTCGCGGCGCATGTGCTGCCGGTTCTCGACACCGACCCCGTCGCCTATGAAGCCCTGCAGGATGCGTTCGCCGATTATCTGGCGCCCGATCCGCATCCGGTGCTCGTCGCCGACTGGCCCGAAGACATCGTCCACGCCGCGCGCCTGCTCGCGACCAGCGACGGGCGGCGGCTGATCGTCTCGGCGGTGAGCTTCGAGCTTGCCGAGGTGGTGAGTTTCTCGTCGGCCGAGCTCAGCCATGTGCCGCACAATGCCTATCACGACGCCGTCGCGCTGCGGATGTTCTGCACGGCGCGGCACGGCGCGGCGCGGCGCGGCGCGGAATGAACGGCGCGACGTCGGGGTGACGCAAGCGGTGTGGCGGCGGGTTTCGACCGATTGCGGACATGGAATTCCTCCCTGTGGCGTAGCCATGGGGAGGTGGCAGCGCGAAGCGCTGACGGAGGGGCAAATGGCGCGACGTTGCGGCCCCTCCACCACCGCCTACGGCGGCGGTCCCCCTCCCCATCGCTTCGCGACAGGGAGGATTTTACGTCCGTTCCCCACCCCAAAACCGACATTCTTGCCGCTGGCGAAGTCGAGGCACAGCTTATAGCCCGCCGACGCGCCCCGGCGCCCGCGCGCGGACGAAATTCTCGAGCGCGGTGAACAGCATGGCGCGCGCGTCGCTGCCCAGCATCTCGTCTGTCAGTAGGTCAAATCCCATCCGGTCGCCGGCGCCCGCGGCGCGGACGATCGACGCGAGCAGCGCCTCGTCGAAGCTGAGCTGCGGGCAGCAGGGCGGGGCGACCGCGAAGGGGTCGGGCCAGACATGCCCGATCGCCTCGACGACCAGCCGGAAGCGCCGCGCGACGAGGATATTGCCCCAGCGCCGTTCGAGCTCGGGCATCGGGTCGCGCTCGCCGCGGCGGCAGAGGATGCAATAGCGGAGCGCGAGAACGGCCTGGGCGGCGTCGGGAAAAAGGTCGCGGACGAGCGGCTGCGCGGTGAATTTCCGGACCAGTTCGCTGCTCTGCATGAAGCCTCCCCATCGATGCCGGCCCGATCGGCCGGGATGTTTCCCGGTCCCGCCCCACGCCTGAAAAAGATGCCGGCCGCCATGATGCAGCTGAAAGATGCAGCGGCCGGCAGGAGGGGACTGCCCATTCTTGCTATTGATAATTAGTCGCAAATACAAGCGAAAAAAGAGGCGCCCGAAGGCGCCCCTAATTTCAACGGTTTAGGCCGTGGACGAAGCCCCCTCCGCCTTCGCGCCATCGTCAATCTTCGCTGACCGGCTTCGACTGTAACTGGATGTAATTCTCGATTCCCATGCGCTCGATCATTTCGAACTGCTTTTCGAGTTCGTCGACATGATGCTCCTCGCTTTCGAGGATGTCCGAGAAAAGGTCGCGGCTGACATAGTCGCGAACGCTTTCGCTGTGCGCGATCGCGTCCTTGAGCAACGGGATCGCCTCTTCCTCGAGCGCGAGGTCCGCCTTCAGTATCTCCTCGACGGTTTCGCCGACGCGCAGGCGCCCGAGCAGCTGGAAATTGGGCAGGCCGCCGAGGAACAGGATGCGGTCCGCCAGCTTGTCGGCGTGCTTCATCTCGTCGATCGATTCGTGCCGCTCGAAATGCGCGAGGCGCGCGACGCCCCAATTGTCGAGCATCCGGTAGTGCAACCAATATTGGTTGATCGCGGTCAGCTCGTTCTTGAGCGCCTCGTTGAGAAAATCGATGACTTTAGCGTCGCCCTTCATGGTCAGTCCTGTCATTCTTCCTGGGATGGGGTCGGGCGGCCTTATACGCCCCCCGGCCGCGTCACGCCAAGGTCAAAAATGGCAGAAAACCAAGAAAAATCAGGCGGTCTCGGCGACGTCGCTGATGATATTGCGAGCGAAAGGCAGGCACTGGCCGCATTTGGGTTTGCGACCCAGTTGCGCATAGGCCGCCTTGGCGCACCGCAATTGGCCGTCGCGCGCGACGTCGCGCAGATCGCGCTCCCTTATTGCGTTGCAGACACAGACAACCATGTGTGAATCCTTCTCAACAAGGGCTATCTAGGGATAGTGCGAGCGATTCGCAACTGGAAAGTTGCGATTGGTTCGCAATCCGAACAGCGGCAATTTTCGCCCCGCCGGGCCTTGCCCGCGACGTGATTCGCGGGCATAGGCGCGCCCATCTTCCCAAGCCCCCGCAAAGCAGAGGTCCGCCCCATGAAAGTGAATGTCTATGTGACGCTCAAGCCGGGGGTTCTCGACCCGCAGGGCAAGGCGATCCATCATGCGCTCGAGGGGCTGGGTTTCGGCGGCGTCGCCGACGTCCGCGCGGGCCGCTTCATCGAACTCGACGTCGCCGACGGCACGAGCGATGCCGACCTCGACGCGATGTGCGCGAAGCTGCTCGCGAACACGGTGATCGAAAACTACCGCATCGAACGCCCGTAATACAGGAGCCGCGACCCATGAAGACCGCCGTCATCGTCTTTCCCGGCTCCAACTGCGACCGCGACATGGCGGTCGCGCTCGAGCAGGTGACGGGCAAGGCGCCCGCGATGGTCTGGCACCGCGAGAGCCAATTGCCCGATGGCGTCGATTTCATCGCGCTGCCCGGCGGCTTTTCCTACGGCGACTATCTGCGCTCGGGCGCAATGGCGGCGCGCTCGCCGATCCTGCGCGCGGTGTCCGATGCCGCGGCACGCGGCGTCCCGGTGCTCGGCGTGTGCAACGGCTTTCAGGTGCTGACCGAGGCGCAGTTGCTGCCCGGCGCGCTGATGCGCAACGCGGGGCTCAACTTCGTGTGCCGCACCGTGCCGCTGAAGGTCGAAAACAGCCAGTCGCTGTTCACCGCGGGCTATGGCGCAGGCGAAGAAATCGCCATCCCCGTCGCGCATCACGACGGCAATTACTTCGCCGATGCGGCGACGCTCGACCGGATCGAGGGCGAAGGGCGCGTCGCGTTCCGCTACGCCGACAATGTCAACGGCTCGGCGCGCGATATCGCGGGCGTGCTGAACGACGCCGGCAATGTGCTCGGCATGATGCCGCATCCCGAACGCGCGATCGACCGCGCGCACGGCGGCACCGACGGCCTACGCCTGTTCGAGGCGGCGCTCGGCGTCCTCGCCTGACCCTTCCGCCCGCGGCTGCACCACCGGCTGGAGCCAGCGCCCGACGAGCAGCAGCACGGTCGGCCAGAACATCGTGTTCCATATGTCGTGCCAGTGCGCGGCGTCGGGCTGTATCGCCGCGTTGCTGAATTCCGCCGTCATGTCGAGCCATTCGCCGCCACACGCCATGACGAGCACCGCCAGCCACGCCGCGACCCAACCTCCGCGCCAGCGCCACGCCAGCCGCACCAGCATGAAGAGCGCCAGACCGAAATAGATATGCAGCGCATCCTTGCTGAGATCGGTGGCGGTGACGAGCCATGATTTGCGCTCCTCGAACAGCGAGGCCAATTCTATCAACGTCATGGGGGATCAGACCTTCGCGCCGAAGGGGTTGAAGTCGGTGCCTTCATCGAACACGTCGACACCCTCGCGCCGCTTCAGCGCGCCCACGATGGCGTAGGTTGCGGGCGTCAGGACGATTTCCCACGTGGTCTTGAACAGCCATTGGAACAGCACGACCTCGTACAACTGCTCCGGCGGCCATCCGGCAAGCCCGTAAAAGGCGAGCGGGTAGAAAATCAGGCTGTCGAGCCCCTGACCGACGATCGTCGAGCCGATCGTCCGCATCCAGAGATGGCGCCCGGCCGTCCAGATCTTCATTTGCGCGAGCACGTAGGAGTTGGCGAATTCACCGACCCAGAAGGCGGTCATCGACGCAATCACGATCCGCCAGCTGTTGCCGAACACGAATTCATAGGAGGCTTGGCCGGGCCATCCCGCGGCGGGCGGCAGCGATACCACGACCCACGCCATGAAGGCCATGAAGGCAAGCGCCGCAAAGCCCGTCCAGATCACCCGCCGCGCGCGCGCATAGCCATAGACCTCGGTCAGCACGTCGCCGATGATGTAGCTGATCGGAAAGAACAGAACGCCCGCGCCGAACGTCCACTGCCCGCCGCCCGGCAGCACGATGTAGCTGGGCTTCGAGGCGCCGATGATGTTGCTCAAGAGCAGGATCGCGACGAACGCCGCCATCATCAGGTCGTAATAGCGGAAGTGACGGACCGCCGAAGCGGCGACGTGCGCGGGCCTGGCGGAAGGAGTCGGTGTATCGGTCATCGCGATGCGCTGCTTAACCCGCTTTGCGCCGGACGCAAACCGCGCTATTCGCGCGGGCGACAGCCTTTATGCACGCGCCCGTAGCTCAGCTGGATAGAGCACCCGCCTTCTAAGCGGGTGGTCGCAGGTTCGAATCCTGCCGGGCGCGCCATTCTCCATCGCTCTCAACAATGCGATATTGGCGCGAGCAGTACGCGACGACCACTCCTCGGCCTGCGCTTGGCGAGCGGCGGCTTTGGACTGGATTCCAGCCTTTCAATTCTCGTCATGCTGGCTGCGGCTATGGCCTCGCTGTTTCAGCGTCCATGGCCGGGCCTTGCATCCGGCGCAGCGCCGACGACATGTCGTTAGAAAAGCCGCCAACGAGGAAGAAGAGCGGCATGACCTGCCCCCCCCCCCAGGTCAGCCACTGCGTCCAGGGCAGGATGCCGAGCAGATGTCCGCCCTCGACCGCGCCGTCTTTCATATAGGGGGCGGCGGACCAGCCAATGGCCGACGACGACCGCAAGAATCGACAGCGCGCGCAGGAAATCGACTTGGCGATTGCGTTCGGGCGGCGCCTGCGCCGCCATGTCGCGCGCACGGGTCCAGCGGCTTTTGCGAGCTATGCCAGTGGCTTCGGTCAAGCTGTCATCCCTCTTCCCGTTGACCCCCCGAGCCAGTATCGCATCGCGCCAACGCGAGCCTTTGCCTTGTGGCGCGCGGCTTGCTATCGCGGCCGCAACAATGGCCAGTACAACCGACGATCTTCCTCCTTCCGGACCCGACCACAGCATCGACACCCCGTTCGACAGCGCGCTGTCCGAACGCTATCTCGTCTATGCGCTGTCGACGATCACCGCGCGGTCGCTGCCCGACCTTCGCGACGGCCTGAAGCCCGTCCACCGCCGCCTGCTGTGGGCAATGCGCGCGATGCGGCTCGATCCGTCGCAGGGTTACAAGAAGTCGGCGCGCGTCGTGGGCGACGTCATCGGTAAATTCCACCCGCACGGCGACACCGCGGTTTACGATGCGATGGTGCGCCTCGCGCAGGATTTCTCGCTTCGCTATCCGCTCGTCGACGGCCAGGGCAATTTCGGCAATATCGACGGCGATAATGCCGCCGCCTATCGCTATACCGAGGCGCGGCTGACGCGTGTTGCCATCGACCTGATGCAGGGCCTCGACGAAGGGACGGTCGATTTCCGCCCGACCTATAACGGCGAGGACGAAGAGCCCGAGATCATGCCGGGGTTGTTCCCGAACCTGCTCGCCAATGGCGCGAGCGGGATCGCGGTCGGCATGGCGACGAATATCCCGCCGCACAATGCCGCCGAGGTCATCGACGCGGCGCTGGTGCTGATCGAGAATCCGAAAGCCGAACTCGCCGAACTGCTCGAGCATGTGAAGGGCCCCGATTTCCCGACCGGCGGCATTATCGTCGACAGCCCCGAAACGATCGCCTACGCCTATGAAACCGGCCGCGGCGGCTTTCGGGTCCGGGCGCGCTTTTCGACCGGCAAGCAGGACGGCGCCTGGGAAGAGACGGGAATCGAGAAGCAGGCGGGCGGCACCTGGCAGCTCGTCATCAGCGAGATTCCCTATGGCGTCGCGAAGGGCAAGCTGATCGAGCAGATCGCGCAGCTGATCGCCGACAAGAAACTGCCGATCCTCGAGGACGTTCGCGACGAAAGCGCCGAGGACATCCGCATCGTGCTGGTGCCCAAGAGCCGTAACGTCGATCCCGATATCCTCAAGGAAAGCCTGTACCGGCTGACCGAGCTCGAAAGCCGCTTCGCGCTCAACCTCAACGTCCTCGACGCGACGCGGACGCCGAAGGTGATGGGGTTGCATCAGCTGCTGACCGAGTGGCTGCAGCACCAGATCATCGTCCTCGTCCGCCGCGCGAAGCACCGGATCGCGAAGATCGACGACCGGCTCGAACTGGTCGCGGGCTATCTGATCGCGTTCCTGAACCTCGACCGGATCATCGAGATCATCCGCACCGAGGACGAGCCCAAGCCGGTGATGATGGCGGAGTTCCAGCTGACCGACCGGCAGGCCGAGGCGATCCTGAACATGCGGCTGCGCTCCTTGCGCCGGCTCGAGGAAATGGAGCTGAAGCGCGAGCAGGCCGATTTGAGCGCCGAGCGCGACGAGCTGGTCAAGCTGGTCGAAAGTCCGGCGCGGCAGCGCACGCGGCTGCGCAAGGATCTGGAGAAATTGCGCGCGGTCTATGGCCCCGAGACGGCGCTGGGCGCGCGGCGAACCACGCTGGCCGAAGCGGCCCCGGCGCGCGACATTCCGCTCGATGCGATGATCGAGAAGGAACCGGTGACGGTGATCCTGTCGAAGCGCGGCTGGATCCGCGCCCAGCGCGGCCATGTCGCCGCCGACCAGTGGGGCGAATTCAAATTCAAGGAAGGCGACGAACTCGCCTTTGCCGCGCACGCGCAGACGACCGACAAGTTGCTCGTCGCGGCGAGCGACGGGCGCTTCTACACAGTCGGCGCCGACAAGCTGCCCGGCGGGCGGGGGTTCGGCGAACCGCTGCGGCTGATGGTCGATATCGACCCGGAGGCGCGCATCGTCGCGCTGATACCGGCAAGCGCCGAGGGCCGCCTGCTGCTCGCCTCGTCGAGCGGGCACGGCTTCATCGCGCAGATGAGCGAAGTGGTCGCCGAGACGCGCAAGGGCCGCAATGTCGTGAACCTGAAGCCCAAGGCGCAGCTCAGCGTCGTGCGGCCGATCCCGGCGGCGCACGACAGCGTCGCGGTGATCGGCGAGAACCGCAAGCTGGTCGTCTTCCCGCTCGCCGAAGTGCCGGTGATGGCGCGCGGCCAGGGGGTGATGCTGCAAAAATATCGCGACGGCGGCCTGTCCGACGCCACCACCTTCGTTTTCGCCGAAGGATTGAGCTGGGCGATGGGCGGCGAGACCGGCCGCACGCGCACCGAAACCGACCTCGGCCCCTGGCGCGTCGCCCGCAGCGCATCGGGCCGGATGCCGCCGACGGGCTTTCCAAGGAATAATCGCTTCGACTGATCGTAAAACCCCTTTGCCGTAAATAGCTTCTTTACCCCCCATCCCCTAGGCAACGGCCAATGGGGAAAGGTCGCACAAAACCCGCTGTTATGACTATTGATAGAACCGGCGAAGACCGGCCCTCGCTGTTTGTCGGCTGGATCGACGCCCTGCCTGTTCCGGCAGCGCTGATCCGTCCGATGGATCGCGGCAATTTTTCGCTCCACGCAAGCAATTCGGCGTTCGACCGTCTCGAGCTTTCCCCCGCCGGGGTCGATGCGCCGTTCGAGCTTCGCCGCGCGATCGAGCGCGCCGCCCAGGGCGGCGCCGGAACGCAGGAATTTTCGTGCCGGCTGGGCAAGGGTGTCGCGGCACGCGACCTGCGCGGATCGGTCGGCCTGCTGACCGATGAAAATGGCGCGACCTCGCTGTTCCTGCTGACCCTGATCGACCGCACGCAGGAGATGATGGTCGAGCGCAATCTGCGCCGCGAGCTGGTCTCCGACAGCCTGACCGGCCTGCCCAACCGCGCGGGCTTCGAGGAGCTGGTCGAACAGCGTCACGACCCCGAGGGGAGCGGCGACCATGCGATCCTGCTGCTCGACCTCGCGCGCTTCAGCCGCATTAACGAGCATATCGGCCCCATGGCGGGTGACGAACTGATCATCACCGTCGCGCGGCGGCTGAAATCGAGCCTGCGCAGCGGCGACATTCTGGCGCGCACCGGGGGCGACGAATTCGCGATCTCGTCGCGCGTCCCCGGCGGCAAAGCCGACGTCCGCGAAATGGCGCGGCGCATCCGCGGCTGTTTCGACCATCCGTTCCGCATCGGCGAGCTGAAAGTCAGCGTCGATTGCGCGCTCGGCTGCGCAATTCAGCCCGAAATTGACACCGATATCGCTGACCAGATCCGCCATGCGCAGATCGCGCTCAAGCGCGCCAAGCGCACCGATCGCATCGAAATCTATGAACCCGAAGCCGCCATCCTTTCGGACAATCGCTTCGGTCTCGAAACCGAGTTGCGCAACGCGATCGAGGAAGACCGGCTGCACCTCGACTTCCAGCCGCTGATCGAACTGTCGACAGGCACCGTGGCGGGCTTCGAGGCGCTGGCGCGCTGGAACAACAGCAAGGGCGTCTCGGTGCCGCCGACCGAATTCATCCCGATTGCGGAGGATTCGGGGCTGATCGTCCCGCTCGGCCAATGGGCGATCGGCAAGGCGGCGGCGACACTCGCCGACTGGGACCGCAAGAATGCGAACAAGCCGGTCGACTGCTATATCTCGGTCAACGTCTCGGCGATTCAGCTCGTCCGCGACGACATCGCCGCTGTCGTTCGCGAGGCGCTGTCGGCGAACGCGATCGGCGGCGACCGGTTGATGATCGAACTCACCGAAAGCGCCATCATCGGCGATCCCGACCTTGCCATGTCGGTCCTGAGCGAACTCAAGGCGCTCGACGCGCGCGTCGCGATGGACGATTTCGGCACCGGCTATTCGAACCTCGCCTATCTTCAGCGCCTGCCGCTCGACGTGCTCAAGATCGACCGCAGCTTCGTCGATCATATGGTCGAAGACCGCGACAAGGCGGCGATCGTCCGCACGATCCAGAGCCTGGCCGAAGTGCTGGGGATGCGGACGACGGCCGAAGGCGTCGAGACCGCCGACCAGGCCCGGCTGCTCTCGGCCCTGGGCTGCGATTTCGGGCAGGGCTTCCTGTTCGCGCACCCGATGGAGGCCGACGCCGCCATCGCCTATTGGCGTCAGTCGCTGGAGCGCCCGATCATCTGATCGGCGAGCGCCGCGACGCGCGCGGCATCGGGATAATCCTCCGCCACCCACGCCGCCTCGACGGCGCGCAGGATGCGCGCGACCTCGGGCCCCGCGGTAACGCCGCGCGCGATGATATCGCCGCCCTTCATCGGGAGCTGCGGGACGTCCCAGCCGTTCAGCGACAATAGAGCGGCCGTCGCCGTGTCGGGCGTTCCCGCCAGCAACCAGACGTCGCGCGCGCCATCGACGCCGATGGCATGGGCGAGTTGCCGCGCCGGGCGGACGGGTCCGGTGCGATGCGCCGCGAGCGCCGCCAGATGCTTGCGCTGGCGCGTCGACAGGCGCAGTCGGCTCGCGACCTGTTCGGCGGTTGCCGCATCGGGCGGCAGCAGCGCCGCGAAACGGCGCAGCGGCGCGGGACCGACGCCCGTCGCGGCCTCGTTGCCAAGCAGCCGGTCGAGCGCTGCCGCAAAGCCGCTCTCCCCTTCGGGCAGGACCACCGCGAATATCCCGTCGGCCGCCATCTGCCCGATAATCGCGCGCGGATCGGGCAGCGACAGGATCTTCAGCAGTTCATCGGCCACGCGCTCGCGCGACAGGCTTTTCAGCGACTGGCGCGCCGCCACGACCGCAGCATGGCTGTCGGGTTCGAGATCGCCCCGCCCGAAACGCCCGGCGAATCGATAGAAGCGCAGGATGCGCAAATGATCCTCGGCGATGCGCGCCGCGGCGTCGCCGATGAAGCGCACGCAGCCATTTTGCAGGTCCGCGAGCCCGCCGAACCAGTCGTCGACCGCGCCGCTTTCGGGGTCCGCGTAGAGCGCGTTGATCGTGAAATCGCGCCGCGCCGCATCGTCGCGCCAGTCGCCGGCAAAGGCTATCGTCGCCCGGCGGCCGTCGGTTTCGACATCGCGGCGCAAGGTCGTGATCTCGTGATGGTCGCCGCTGGCGATCGCGGTGACGGTGCCGTGCGCAATCCCGGTCGGGATGACCTTGATGCCGGTCTCATCGAGCCGCTTCGTCACCTCTTCGGGCAACAGCGGTGTCGCAAGGTCGATATCGGTCACCGGCAGGCCGAGCAGCGTGTCGCGCACCGCGCCGCCGACGATCTTGACCTTGTCGGCGCCCAGCGCGGCGACGATCCGCCGCAGCCCCGGCGCCGTGCGCCATCGCGTGTCGGGCAACACCGTCACCGATACCAGCCCGCCGGCAATCGCCGCGCCAGATTGATGATGATGTCCGCGGTCACGCCCCAGATCCGCCGTCCCTGCCAGTCCATGTCATAATAATGGCGGTCCTGCCCCTGCCAGTTCGCATGGCGGCGCTGATAATTGCCGGGGTCGAACAAGATGTCGAGCGGCACCTCGAACCAGTCCTCGACCTCGTCGGGATTGGGGTCGAGCGGCAGATCGGGCGGGATGACGCCGAGCACCGGCGTGATGTGATAGCCGCTACCCGAGCGATAGGCCGTGGTCGCCCCCGCAACCATGACGTCACGGCGGTGGAGCCCGATCTCCTCCTCTGCCTCGCGGAGCGCCGCGTCGATGGCGTCGCGGTCGCCCGGATCGATCTTGCCGCCGGGGAAAGCGACCTGCCCCGCGTGGCTGCGCAGCCATTGCGGGCGCTGGGTCAGGATCACACCGGGGTCGGGCCGGTCGGTGAAGGCAACCAACACCGCGGCGTCGCGCAGCGCCTGGCCGTGGAGCAGATAGGCTTCGTCGGCGCCCTCATCGGGGCGCAGATTGCCGAGCGCGTCGCGCAGCCGCTCCGACAGCATCAGGCGTCCACCAGCGGGAAGCGGGCGCCGTTCGACCAGATTGCGGGCGCCTCGGCGTTCTCGGCGAGCGCCGTCTCGACGATCTCGTAATAGAGCGCCCGGTCGATGCGGGCCTCGAGGCCGTTGCCGATGGCGCCGCGAACGTGGAGGCGCGGATCGGGACTGTCCGGATCGCGGCCGAAACGCAGCGGATGATCGGGGCCCGCCATGACGAGGTCGTCGGTGGCGAGACGGAAGATCAGCTTGCGGGCGTCGCCCCGCCCTTCGCTCTTCATTTCGACGGCGCGAAAGGGCGTGTCTTCGACCGCGATGACCAGCTTCTCGGCGGGGGTGACGAGGACATGCCCGCCGTCGGGCTCGCGGCGGAGGATCGTGGAGAAGAGTTTGACCATCGCCGGGCGATTGATGCGCCCGCCTTCGTGAAACCAGCTGCCGTCGGCGCGAATCTCCATCGCGCTGTCGCCTTCGCGTGTCGGATGCCAGCTTTCGACCGGCGGCAGTTTGCGCGCCGCGAGCAGTTCGGCCGCCTCCGCCAGCGAAAGCTGGGCGAAATGTTTGGGGAGCGAGGGCGCGGGGCTGACCATGGGACCGACATAGGAGGACGGGCGCAGGGTGCAAGTCGGCTTTGCCCAATCGGCCTTCTCCCTTGATGGGAGAAGGATACGAAGCCTTGGCCGCGGAGCGGCTTAGGCGGAGTTGGATGAGGGTGATCGCGTGACGTTGCATCAGCGTGATGCCGAAACCACACCCCCACCGCTGCGACCAGGCAGCAAGCTGCCAAGTCTCACTGCCTCCCCCATCAAGGGGGAGGAATAATAAGTTCAGCGCGGTCCGATCATCCCGGCGCCGGTCGGCGGGCGGTGGCCGTTCACCGCCCGCGCGAGCAGGCGTCTTGTCTCATAGGGGCCGGGCAAGTCCCATTCGCCGGTCGCATCGGCAGCGAAGCCGAAGAAGCGGCCATAATATTCAGGATCGCCGATCATCATCAACGCGCTGTCGGCCTCCGTCTCAGCGGCTTCAAGCATATGCGCCATCAGCAACCGGCCGTGGCCGCCGCGCTGGACGTCGGGACGCACCGCGACGGGGCCGACCATCACCAGCGGCGCCACGCCGCCGTCCGGCGCATGATGCGCGACCGGCCAGCACTGGATCGTCCCGACCAGCGCGCCATCCTCGACCGCCGCGAAGCTCAACGCCGGAACCGCATCCATGCCCTGCCGGATACGGTAGGCGGTTCGTCCAAAGCGATCCGTCCCGAAAGCGAGGTCGAGCAGATGCTCGACCGCCTGCGGCTCGATATCGGACAATGGAAGTAACTCGACCAACGCGCACCCTTTCGCTAATGCGGCGGCGCTTTAGGGGCGCGGCGCGGCGATGCAAAGCCGAATGTCGGTCCCGCCGAACAGGAATTTCTTGTGACCGATACATTGTGGCTGGAGGTGGACGGGCTGACCGTCGACGTTTTGACCGGCATCTATTCCGAGGAAACGCACCTGCCGCAGCCGCTGCGCATCTCGGTGCGCGCGAAGCTGGCGATGGCCGATCATTATGATCCGACAACCCCGCTCAGCCGCTCGAAAAACTATATGCACCTGAAATTCGCGGCGACCGAGGGCATCCCGAAGGACGTCCATTTCGTGCTGATCGAAAGCGTCGCCGACCATATCATCGACACCTTGTTCCTGCAGGACGAGAAGGTCGAGGAGGTCGAGGTCAAGATCGTCAAGCTGGCAATCGCCGAGGAAGGCGAACAGATCGGCATCACGATGCGGCGGAGCCGCAAGTGACGCAGAAGCTGGCGCTGGTGACGGGTGGGCTCCACCGCGTCGGAGCGGCGATTTCAGCGCGGCTGGCGCGCGAAGGCTATGCGCTGGCGATCCACAAGCGCAGTCCGGGCGAGGCCGATCCGGTGCTGGCCGAGGCGCTGGCCGAAACCGGCGCGCTGAGCCATCGCTTTGCCGCCGACCTTGCCGATCCGGCGGCGGTCGACGCGCTGATCCCGGCGGTGATCGACAAATTCGGGCGCGCGCCCGATCTGCTCGTCAACAATGCCGCGCTGTTCGCCGAGGGCGAGTGGACCGACCTGACGGCAATGGCGCTGGCCGGAATGATGCAGATCAACCATCATGCGCCCGTGATGCTGGCGAAAGCGCTCGTCGCGGCGAGCGAGGGCAAGCGCCCCGCAATCGTCAATATCGTCGACCAGCGCGTCATCCACCCGGTGCCCGACCAGATTGCGTACAGCCTGTCGAAATCCGCGCTGTGGCAGGCGACCGCGACGCTGGCGGTCGCGTTCGGCGGCCGCGCCCGGGTCAATGCCGTGGCGCCGGGGCTGACGATGGCGACCGACGATTATTCGGACGACCAGGTCGGGCGGCTGGCGACGCTGATGCCGCTCGGGGTGCTGCCGACGCCGGCCCAGATCGCCGATGCGGTGGTGTATCTGGCGCGTGCCGAGTCGGTCACGGGACAGACGATCTTCGTCGATGGCGGCGCGCATCTGGCGCCGCTGGGACGCGATTTCGTCGCGTTGGAACGGGATTGAACGCCATCGGCGGCGAATGACTGGAAACGACCGGAAGTTGTCCTTCCTTGTCTCGTCACCCCGGACTTGATCCGGGGTCCATTCGCGCAGCGCTGGAAAAATGGATTCCGGATCGAGTCCGGAATGACGAAGGTTTGAAAACGACCGAAGCACGACATTTCTGGCATCGTCATCCTGAACTTGTTTCAGGATCCATGGACTGAGCGTTCGTCCGGCGCAGCGCTTAAGGAAATGGCGGACCATGGATCCTGAAACAAGTTCAGGATGACGAGAATTGAAAGGCTGGAATCCACCCCAATGCCGACATCCAACCGCGGCCTCACCGTGCGCGGTGCTCAATAGATATGAACGGCCTTGGTGACGAGATAGCCATCCAACCCCTCCGGCCCGCTCTCGCTGCCGAAGCCCGATTCCTTGATCCCGCCGAACGGCATGTCGAGCGTCGAGATCACGAAGCTGTTAACCCCGACCATGCCGCTCTCGATGCTGTCGACGATGCGGTTGATGCGCCGCCCATTCTCGGTGAAGGCGAAGGACGCGAGGCCGTAGGGCAACCGGTTCGCCTGTTCGAGCGCCTCGTCCTCGGTGCCGAACGGGCGGATCAGCGCCATCGGGCCGAAGGGTTCGTGGTTCATCGCATCGGCCTCGATCGGCACGTCGGCAATCGCGGTCGGCTGGAAGAAGTAGCCGTCGCCCGTCGCCTCGCCGCCCGCAATGACGCGCGCGCCCTTGGCCTTGGCGTCGGCAACGAGCGCTTCCAATGCAGGGATGCGACGCGCGTTGGCGAGCGGGCCCATTTGCGTGTCGGCATCAAGGCCGCTGCCGATCTTCACCTTCGCCGTGCGCTCGGCAAAGCCCTTGACGAAGGCGTCGTAAATGCCCTGCTGGACGTAGAAGCGCGTCGGCGAGATGCAGACCTGGCCCGCGTTGCGGAACTTCTGCCACACGACCTTGTCGAGCGTCGCCTCGAGGTCGCAATCGTCGAAGACCAGCACCGGGGCGTGGCCGCCAAGTTCCATCGTGATCCGCTTCACGCCGTCGGCGGCGAGACGCATCAGATGCTTGCCGACCGCAGTCGAGCCGGTGAAGCTGACCTTGCGGATCACCGGGCTCGCCAGCAGATGCCGGCTGATCATGTCGGGGTCGCCATAGACGAGCTGGACGACGTCGCCCGGGATTCCGGCATCGGCGATGCAGCGCATGATCGCGCTGGTGCAGCCGGGCGTTTCCTCGGGCGCCTTGGCGATCACGACGCAGCCCGCGGCGAGCGCGGGGGCGATCTTCTTGACCATCAGATTGACCGGGAAGTTCCACGGGCTGAATCCCGCGACCGGGCCGACCGGATGCTTGGTGACCATCGCGCGCTGGCCGAGCGGGCGCTGGAGGACGCGGCCCTCGATGCGTTTGCCTGCTTCCGCGAAATAGGCGAGCAGCCCCGCCGCCGACAGCACCTCGCCGCGCGCCTCGGCGATCGGCTTGCCCTGTTCGAGCGTCAGCAAGGTCGCGATATGCTCGACGCGCTCGCGGATGATCCCCGCGGCCTTGTGCATAAGCGCCGCGCGCTCGTCGGGGGTCTTGGCGCGCCACACCGGCCAGCCGCGTTCGGCGGCGGCGAGAGCCTCGTCGAGGTCGGCCGCGGTCGCCACCGGCAGCGCGGCGATCGTGCCCGCGGTCGCGGGATTATAGACCGGCCGTTCGTCGCGCCCCTCGCCGCTCCGCCACGCACCGTTGATGAAGAGCTGGAGGTCGGCGTCGTAGGTCGCGGTCATGTGCATGTCCTATCCGGTCCGTTCGCATCGAGCGAAGTCGAGATGCCCCTCGACCTTGCTCCACGCCGATGGGTGTCTCGACTTCGCTCGACACGAACGGGAATTGGGGGTGGTGAGATAGCGCCCATATAGGGCCGCTCAGCGATAGTTAAAGCTGATGCTGATGCGATCCTGCTTGCCCGCATTCGGCATCACTTCGTGGCGCAGCCAGCTCTCCCACAGGAAGACGCGGCCCGCCGCGGGTTCGGCATAGACGAAGGGCAAAAGATGCTCGGGCGCATCGTCGGTGCGGTCGGGCGCCGCCATCAGCATCGGCAGGCGCGGATCTTCGAGTTTGAGCGCCCCCGATCCCGGCGGGACCGCGACATAGAAGGTGCCCGACACGATGCTGTGCGGGTGGATATGGCCGCTGTGGGTGCCGCCGGGTTTCAAGATGTTGACCCACAGGCTGTCGAGCCTCAGCGGCTTCGCGAGGTCGAAATGGCACGCTTTGGCGAAGGCTTTCACCTCTTTGTCGAGCAGCTTTTTGAGGTCGTGGAACGCCGGATCGCGCTCGGGGAGGTCGCCGAGGCTCGCGTAACTCGTATAGCCCCTATAGCCATGGTCGCGGCTCCAGGCCTTCCCCGCGCCATCCTCTTCGGCGAACAGGCGGCAGCTCTCCTCCAGCTCTTCGAGCAGGTCGGGGGTGCCGATATCGGCCTCGTAAAAATTGGTGGCGAAGAGCGTGCGAACGGGCATGATGGCCGCAAAGCATAGGACGCCCGCGAGAGCAAGGAGAGACGCCGCCCGCTTTTCGTCATGCCGGACTTGATCCGGCATCCATTTCGACCGTCGAGGCAGCATGGCCCCCGGATCAAGTCCGGGGTGACGAGGGAAGGGGTAATGGCGATTTCACCTGCTTTCGCACAACGAGCGAGAGGGAGAGGATATGGCCGAGTTTGAATTGATCGCCGACGGATTGCGCTTCCCCGAGGGGCCGGTCGTGATGGACGATGGCAGCGTCATCGTGACCGAAATCGCTCCCGGGCGGATCACGCGGTGCTGGCCGGGCGGGCGGAAAGAGGTCATCGCAACCCCTGGCGGCGGTCCCAACGGCCTCGCGATCGGCCCCGACGGCAAGCTCTATTGCTGCAACAACGGCGGGTTCAACTATGTCGAATCGAACGGCTATCTCGCGCCGCACGGGATCGCCGACGATTATTCGGGCGGGCGGATCGAGCGGATCGACATCGCGACCGGCGCGGTCGAGGTACTGTACCAGACCGGCGACCATGGCGTCGTGCTGCGCGGGCCGAACGACATCATGTTCGACGCGCACGGCGGCTTCTGGTTCACCGATCATGGCAAGGTCGATTATGAAAAGCGGTGTCACGACATCGTCGGCATTTTCTATGCCAAGGCCGACGGCAGCTTTATCGAGGAAGTCATCTTCCCCTCGAACAATCCGAACGGTGTCGGCATCTCGCCCGACGGCAACACCCTCTACGCCGCCGAAACCTACACCTGCCGCCTGATGAAGTTCCATATCACGGCGCCAGGCAAGGTCGCAGCGGATGCTGGCCCGGGCGGGCCCGGCATCCCGCTCTATCGCCCGGCGGGCTATAAATTCTTCGACAGCCTCGCGATGGAGGCGAACGGCAATATCTGCGTCGCGACGATCGGCGAGTGCGGGATCAGCGTGGTGTCGCCGCAAGGCGAACTGGTCGAGTTCGTCGCGACCGACGACATTTTCACCACCAATATCGCGTTCGGTGGAAGCGATATGCAGGACGCCTATATCACGCTGTCGGGGACCGGGCGGCTGGTGAAAACGCGCTGGAAGCGACCGGGACTGGCACTACAATATTGACTTAGTCAACCAGCTTAGCCAATATGGCGGCATGACGATAGTCACTATTCATGAAGCGAAGACCCATCTGTCGCGCCTGATCGCCCGCGTCCTCGCGGGCGAAGAGGTGACGATAGCGCGCGGGAAGGAGCCGGTGGTCAAATTGATGCCGCTGAAGGAACCGCCCAAGTCGAAGCGCGTCCTGGGGACGCTGAAAGGCAAGATCGATCTCGACAAGGGGTTTTGGGATCCCCTGCCCGAGGAAGACCTGGCGCTATGGAATGGCGAAAGCGGCAACTGACGCGCCATGAACCTGTTGCTCGACACGCACGCGCTGATCTGGGCCGCCAATGAGCCGGGACGACTACCGGATGCGGTGCGCGCCGCCATCGAGGACACCGATAATCATGTCTGGATCAGCGCAGCGTCCGCGATCGAGGTGGCGATCAAATTCCGGATCGGCAAGCTGGAAGGCGCCGACGAACTCGCCGAACGATTCGAAGACATCATCGCGGGCTTTGGTTTCGAGCAGCTGCCCATTTCCGTGGCGCACGCAAGCCTCGCGGGCCTGTTGCCCTTCGAACATCGCGATCCCTTCGATCGCATATTGATCGCCCAATCGCAGATCGAGCAATATTCGCTGGTATCCAACGAGAAGCTGTTCGACCAGTTCGGCGTCATCCGCTTCTGGTAGGGAGCCCGCTTAAAATGCATGAGGAAACACACGCCATTACGCGGATCGGCTGGCTGCGCGCCGCGATTCTGGGCGCCAACGACGGGATCGTTTCGACCGCGAGCCTGATCGCGGGCGTCGCCGCGGCGGGGGTGTCCGAATCGTCGATCCTCGTCACCGGCACCGCGGGGCTCGTCGCGGGCGCGATGTCGATGGCGGCGGGCGAATATGTCTCGGTGAGCTCGCAGGGCGATGCCGAAAAGGCCGACATCGAGCTGGAAAAGCGTCACCTTGCGAACGATCCTGAATTCGAACTGGAGGAACTGACGCAAATCTACGAGGAGCGCGGGCTCGACCGCGCGCTTGCCGAGCAGGTTGCGGTGCAGCTCACCGCGCACAACGCGCTCGATACCCATTTGCGCGACGAACTCGGCTTGACGGAGGCGGCGACGGCGCGGCCCATTCAGGCGGCGATCGCGTCGGCCGCAAGCTTTTCGGTCGGTGCCGCGCTGCCGCTGGCGACGGTGTTTTTCGATCATGGCGGGTCGCTGCCCTGGACGGTGTCCGCAGCCTCGCTGGCCTTCCTGGCGCTGCTCGGCGGGCTCGGCGCATGGGCAGGGAACGCGCCGATGCTGCGGCCGGTTGTGCGCGTGACCTTCTGGGGCGCGATGGCGATGGCGATGACGATCGCAATCGGGTCGCTGTTCGGGGCGGTGGGGTAGCGTTGGCAAACATCGTGTTTGCGAGCCGAGCGAAGCAATCCAGAGCGGTTACCGCACACTCCGGATTGCCGCGCCGCCTTCGGCTCCTCGCAAGGACGAAGGGTAGAATTCAGCGCCGCGCCAGCCACTCGCGCAGCGCGAGCGCATTGTTCCGCTCGGCGCTTTTCGCCGCATAGAGCAAAGTCACCGGACCTGCCGCCGCCGCGCTGTCGAGCACGAACAGCGCCGCCCTCACCTCTTCGCCCCCCGCGTCGAGTTCGGCGAAATAGTCGAGACGGAAGGCGTCCCAGGCATCGTCCGATTCGGCAGTTTCGCCATGGTATCGTTTGCGCAAGGCGTCGCTTGGCGACAGCGGCTTGAGCCACGCCGCGAGCTTCGCCTTTTCCTTCGAGACGCCGCGCGGCCAGAGCCGGTCGACGAGGAAGCGCGCACCGTCGCCGGGACCGGCCGGTTCGTGGATGCGTTTGACTGCGATTGTCAGGGGCGGCGCCATCTGTATGACTATCGATCATCCCGCAGCCGCGGGCAAGACAATCGGAGGGGTCCGGGCATGAATTGGGCGATCGACATCGACCGCGACGACGTGACGCAAGCGAGATTGGTGGAAGAGGCAGCGGCGGCGCTGACCCCCGGACAGGTGCGCGTCCATCTCGACAGCTATGCGATGACCGCGAACAACATCACCTATGCGGTGTTCGGGAAGCCCGCGGGGCTGTTCGGCAACGACCAGGGCTATTGGGATTTCTTCGCCGAACGCGGCAAGCCGGGACGCCTTCCGGTCTGGGGCTTTGCGACGGCGACCGAAAGCGGGGCCGAAGGCATCGCGCCCGGCGACCGCTTCTACGGCTATTATCCGATGGCCGAGACGGCCGTGCTGACCGCCGGGCATGTCGGCCCCGGCGGCTTCACCGACGTGACGCCGCGCCGCACGACGCTGCCGCCCATCTACAACCACTACCAGCGTATCGAGGCGCTGCACGACTATCGCGCCGCCGACCATGATTATTGGCCGGTGTTCCGGCCGCTGTTCCTCACCGGCTGGCTGATCGCCGACCAGTTCGAGGACGAAGGCGATTATGGCGCCGAGCAGATATTGATCGCGAGCGCGTCGAGCAAGACCGCGATCGGGCTTGGCTTTTCGCTGAAGCAGCGGCCCGAGCCGCGGCCCGAAATCCTCGGCCTGACCAGTGGCGCCAATGTCGATGCGCTCGCCGCGCAGACTATCTACGACCGCGTCATCAGCTATGATCAGATCATGACGCTGAGCGCCGCGGCGCCCTCGGCGCTCGTCGACATGGCGGGCAATGGCGCGGTGACGCGCAGCGTCCACAGCCATTTCGGGGGGCAGCTCAAGGCGTCGATCATCGTCGGCAAGTCGCATTGGGACGCGCAGGCCGATGTCGAAGGCCTGCCCGGCCCCGAGCGGCAGGGCTTCTTCGCCCCCGGTCGCAGCCAGAAGCGCATCGCCGACTGGGGCGGCGCGGTATTCGGGCAGAAGATCGCCGAAGCCTGGCTGGGCTTCATGGACGTCGCGCCGCGTCTCGCACGGATCGACAAACGCAGCGGCGCGGAGGCCGCGCTGAATGCCTATATGGAAATGCTGTCGGGTCGCGCCGATCCCAAAGCGGGGATCATCGTCATCCCCTGATCGCCAGGAAAGGACCTCCAATGCTCCGTTCGCTTTCCCTCGCGCTCGCCGCCGCGCTGCTGCTGCCCGCGGGCGCCGCCCATGCCGAAACCAAGCCGACAACGCCGCGCAAGCTCGACCTCGCCGACCGGGTCGCGGGCACCTACCGAGGCGACGTCATTTCGGACGCACGAGGTTCGTCGAAAAGCGGCGTCACGATCACGGTGACGCGCATCGGGCCGAACAAGGTCGAGATCAGGTCGGACTATGCGCGCATCCCGACCGTCGCCATCCCGCTGGAAAAGGCCATGGACGCGATCCTCGCGGCGAGCGGGTCCCATGTCTTCCTGCTCGACACGGTGCGCTCGCCCGACCGGCTCGACCTGACGATCGACGACGCGAGCTGGTCGGGCAATCGGGTCGCGAAATAGGGCTGGTTGACGTTAACGGCAATCTGCGCTCTAGCCGCCGCATGTCGCACTATACCCATGTGATCTTCGACTTCGGCGGCGTCATCACCGCCTCGCCCTTCGAGGCGTTCAACCGGCTGGAGGAAGAGCGCGGACTGCCGCACGACTTCGTGCGCCGGGTCAATGCGACCAACCCCGACGACAATGCCTGGGCGAAGTTCGAGCGCGCCGAAATCGACGCCGCGGCGTTCGACGCGCTGTTCGCCGAGGAAGCGCGCGCGCTGGGGCACGAGCTCGAAGGCGAAGCGGTGCTGGCAGTGATTGCGGGCGCGGTCCGCCCGGCGATGGTTGCCGCGCTCGATACGCTGAAGAACAGCGGCTTCACCATCGCGTGCATCACGAACAATGTCCCGGGCGGCAAGATGGGCATCCGCGGTGCAGGCATGACGCGCAGCGAAGAGGCCGCGATCGAGGTCGCCGACATCATGGCGCGCTTTGCGCATGTCATCGAATCGAGCAAGGCGGGGGTGCGCAAGCCCGACCCGCGCATCTATCAGATGATGTGCGAGGCGCTGGGCACCCACCCCGCGAACTGCGTCTATCTCGACGACCTCGGCATCAACTGCAAACCCGCGAGCCAGCTGGGGATGCACGCGATCAAGGTGACGAGCGGCAAACAGGCGCTCGCCGATCTGTCGGCGGTGCTGGAACTGCCCTTACCCTGAAATCGCGCGCCCGGTTTACTCGACCTAGTGCGCGAGCAGCAGCGGGAAACAGCCGCTCGTGACCAGATATTGCGTCACCCCGCCGAACAGCGTTTCGCGAAGGCGGCTCTTGCCGAACGCACCCATGACGATCAGCCCGGCGCCCATCGCCTCGGCTGCCTTTTCGAGCGCCTCCTCGACCGTCACGCCGCCGCGCTCGACGATCCGGGCCTCGGCATGGATATCGTGGCGCGAGAGATAGGTCAGCGCGTCGGTCGCGGGCAAGCTGCCGTCGTCCTTGCCCACCGAGACCAGCTCGACGCGCCGCCCGGCGAGCAGCGGGAGCGCGGCGCGCAGCGCGTTGGCAGCCTCCGCGCTGCCGTTCCACGCGACCATCACGGGAGCGTCGAGGTCGGGCCGTCCGCCCTCGCGCGGCAGCGCGAGCACCGGCGCGGCGGCGGCGATCGCCAGATCGCCTGCAAGCATCGACGGCTCGCCAACGCCGCTACCGGGTTTGCCGGGAAGGCTGACCACGGCGAGATCGGCAAAGGCCGCCGCCGCCGCGAGCGACCCGACGATGTCGCCGTCGGCGGTGACGATATCCCACGGCACATCCTCGCCGCCGAGCCGTAGCGACAGCGCGGCCTCGAGCGCCGCATCGTCGGCCTGCGCCTTTGCCATCGCCTCGGCGAGGACATAGCTGCCGCCGAAGGGATCGACAGCAACGAACTGCCGGAAGGGCGTTGCGATCAACAGCGTCACGTGCGCGCGCTGGCGCCGTGCAATGTCGAGCGCCGTCTGCAGGCGCACCTCATTGGCTTTGTCATGATCGGCATGGACGAGAATCGAACGCATGGCGGCCTCCTTTGCTGTCGGCCCCATTTCTTGCGCGCCCAATCGTCGGCAATCATTGACCAGCATCAAAGTCGCATCAGCGCGACGCGGAAAGCGACAGCTGCGATGCCCGGTCGAAAATCCTCGCGAGCACGGGCTCGCTGTCCGACACGCGCATTGCGACATGAAAGGCAACGGACGCGAGCGCCGGCATATCCGAAAGCTCGACCAGCGCGCCTGCGGCGACCTCTGCCCGCGCCATCGGCTCGGGAAAGATGCCGACCCCGCCGCCCGCCTTGGCGATATCGATCATCGTGCGGGCATTGTTGCAGAGATTGAGCGATTCCTGCGCGATCCGCGACGCCTCGATCGCATCGCGCATCCGGCCGTGGATCGGCGAGTGGCTGGCGAGCGACCAGACCGGCAGTTGCGCCTCGCCCGCTGCGAACGCCGCCGCGACCTCAGGGCTCGCGAGCCACATCAGCGCGACCTCACCGATCGGTTGCGTCTTGAGCGCCGGGTGCGCGATCGGTCCCGCGGCGAAGGCGATGTCGGTGCGCCCCGTCAGCAGTTGCTGGATCAGGTTCGCGGTCAGATCGATCTCGATCTCCAGCCCGACGTTCGGCATGTCGGCCTTGAGGTCGGCAACGAAGGCGGGCAGGCAGCTTGCCGCCGCAATCTCGCCCGCACCGATCCGCACCACTCCGCTCGCCTCGGCAAAGCCGCCGCTGCCCAGCAAGGCGATCTGCATATCGCGGAGCAGCGGGTCGCAGTCGCGCACCAGCTTGCGCCCCGCCGCGGTCAGCGACATGGTGCGCCCGTCGCGGCGGAACAGCCGTGTTCCCAGTCTTTGTTCGAGCTCGCGCATCCGCGCCGACACCGCAGGCTGCGTCGTGTTGAGCCGCTCGGCGGCCGCCGAAAAGGTCCCGAGCCGATCGATCCAGAGCAGGGTTTCGAGGTGATAGAGCGACACGCGACTGATAGACATTGCTTATGTATAATCGAAAATTAGAAAAATTAGAATTGATGGATCAAATGCGTCAATGTCGCGCGCGATCATTCATAAAGGAGGCTGTTTCATGGGGAACAAGCGCTATTCCGACGCCGCCGCCGCGCTCGAAGGGCTGCTCTTCGACGGCATGCAGATTTGCGCGGGCGGGTTCGGCCTCTGCGGTATCCCCGAACGGCTGATCGACGCGATCCGCGATGCGGGCACGAAAGACCTCATCATCGCGAGCAACAATGCGGGCATCGATGGCGAAGGGCTCGGCAAGCTGCTCCGCACGCGGCAAGTCAAGAAGATGATTTCCTCCTATGTCGGCGAGAACAAGGAGTTCGAGCGGCAATATCTCGCGGGCGAGCTTGAGGTCGAATTCTGCCCGCAGGGCACGCTCGCCGAACGCTGCCGCGCGGGGGGCGCGGGCATCCCCGGCTTCTATACCAAAACCGGCGTCGGCACGCTGGTGGCCGAGGGCAAGGAAGTGAAGAATTTCGACGGGCAGGATTATATCCTCGAGCGCGGCATCTTTGCCGATCTCGCGATCATCAAGGGATGGAAAGCCGACGAGAGCGGCAACCTCATCTTCCGCAAGACGGCGCGCAACTTCAACCAGCCGATGGCGACCGCGGCGAAGATCTGCGTCGCCGAGGTCGAGGAAATCGTGCCGACCGGCAGCCTCGATCCCGACGCCATCCACCTGCCCGGCATCTATGTGAAGCGCATGATCGTGGGCGCGCCCTACGACAAGAAGATCGAGTTCCGCACGACGCGCCCGCGCGAGGCGGCGTGATGCGTATCCTCGCCCTGACCGCCACGCTGCTCCTTGCCGGGTGCGCGAACGCGCCTGCGCCGGTGGCGAAAGCTCCGGCTCCGCCGACCGCTCCCTTGCCCGCCCCGACGCCCGCCGAAGCCGCCAAGCCGCCGGCCCAGCTGCAATATCTCTATGGCTCGCCCGAGGCGACGGTCGCGGTGCGGGCGACCAATGCGCGGATTGCCGACTATGGCGTTTGGCAGGTCAAGCAGCGGCCCAAGGATAGCGTCGTTCTGGCGCCCGGTGCGACCATGGACGCTCCGGCATTCGAGCCGTGCGGAAACAAGCCCTTCGCCGCGGTATTCGACGCCGACGAGACGCTGATCTGGAACCTCGGGCCGATGCGCTGGTTCGCCGAGAAGGGCACGGCGTTCGACGTCAAGGTCTGGGACCAGTGGGAAAAGACCGGCGCGGGCAAGGCCGTTGCCATGCCGGGCTCGGTCGAGATGGTGAACAGGCTCCGCGCCGCGGGGATCACCGTCATCGCCAACACCAACCGCAGCGCCGCCAATGCGAAGGGCAGCGAGGACACGCTGCGCGCCGCCGGGCTCGGCGAATTCAAGCATGGCGAGACGCTCTTCCTGATGGGCGACGATGCCGACGGGTCGAGCAAGGATGGCCGCCGCGCGACCATCGCCTCGAAATATTGCGTCATCATCCTCGGCGGCGACCAGCTCGGCGATTTCAGCCAGCAGTTCAACGTCAAGGATCTGCCTGCCGCGCAGCGCATGTCGCTCGCGACCAGCGCCGCCGCCGCCGCACTATGGGACAAGGGCTGGTTCCTGTTCCCGAACCCCGTCTATGGCCCGTGGGAGAAACTGGGCTGGGGCGACGTCTTCCCCTCCGACAAAAATTGGGAGCCGAAATAATGGCCTGGACGCGTGATGACATGGCGGCGCGCGCCGCGAAGGAACTGCAGGACGGCTATTACGTCAACCTCGGCATCGGCATCCCGACCTTGGTCGCGAACCATATCCCCGCGGGGATGACGGTCACGCTCCAGTCCGAGAACGGCATGCTCGGCATCGGCCCCTTTCCCTATGAGGGCGAAGAGGACGCCGACCTGATCAACGCCGGCAAGCAGACGATCAGCGAATTGCCGCAATCGGCCTATTTCGGGTCGGAGCAAAGCTTTGCGATGATCCGCGGCGGGCACATCGACCTGACCGTGCTCGGCGCGATGGAAGTCGCCGAAAATGGCGACATCGCCAACTGGATGATCCCCGGCAAGATGATCAAGGGCATGGGCGGCGCGATGGACCTGGTCGCCGGGGTCAAGAAGATCATCGTCGTGATGGAGCATAATGCCAAGGACGGCAGCCCGAAGTTCATCCCCCAATGCACCTTGCCGCTGACCGGCAAGAATGTCGTCGACATGATCATCACCGACCTCGCGGTGTTCAAGCGCGACGATCACGACAGCCCGTTCAGGCTGATCGAACTTGCGCCGGGGGTCACGACCGAAGAAGTCGCCGCCAAGACGACCGCGCACTATATTGCCTGATCTTGCGGCCAGCCCCGGCGCCACCTGGCTGCTCGTCGGCGGGTGGCTCTCGGTGGCGGCGGCGTTTCTGCACATCGCCTGCATCTTCGGGGGGCCGGGCTGGTACCGCTTCTTCGGCGCCGGTGAAGCCATGGCGCGCGCCGCCGCGCGCGGCGACTGGCGACCGACGCTGATCACGCTGGGAATAGCGGCGACATTGCTTGTCTGGGCCGCTTATGCCTTCTCGGGCGCCGGATGGCTGCCGCGCCTGCCGCTGCTCGGCATCGGCCTGATCGTCATAACCGCCATCTACCTGCTGCGCGGCCTGTTGTTCGTACCGGTCAACCTCGCCCGCCGCACCCACAGCGCCGAATTCGCCTTATGGTCGTCGGCGATCGTACTGGTCTTCGGCGCCGTCCACGCCGCCGGTACGATCAAAGCCTGGGGATATCTTGCGCCCTGATCCCCGGCGGGGGTGACGGAGGGACAAGTCGCGGCTAAGACGGCGGCGACATATAGGGTCGCAGCCTAGACAAAGAGTCCATGAAGCGCGTTTTTGTTATTCTGATTGCGGTGGCCGCGCTGGTATCGGCCGGCTGGTTCGGCGTTCGCGCCTTTGGCAGCAGCCAACCGCTCGCCAGCATCCCGATCCCGTTCCGGGCGACCGAAAACCTGCCCGACACGCCCGCCGAATGGCAGGGGCGGATCGATTACAAGACGCTCGACCGGCAATTGTCCGCCCTTGCGCAGCGACCCGAGATGGCGGGCCTCGCGGTCGCGGTGGTCGAGGATGGCAAATTGCGCTTTGTCCGCGCCTATGGCGTCGCCGACAAGTCAACCGGGGCGCCGGTCACGCTGCAAACGCTGTTCCGCTGGGCCTCGGTCTCCAAGACCGCGACGGGCGCCATGGCGGCGACGATGGCGAAGGAAGGTACCGTCGATCTCGACCATCCGGTCGCCGACTGGCACAGTTCGCTGCGCCTGCCGGGCGGCGCCGAAGCGCGGATCACGCTGGCCGATGTGCTGTCGCAGCGCACGGGCCTGACCAAAAACGCCTATGACGAAAAGCTGGAAGAGGGACAGGATCCCGCCCGGCTGCGCGCGGACCTTTCCGCCGCGCCGCTGCAATGCGAGCCCGGCACCTGCCACACCTATCAGAACATCGCCTTCGACGCCGCAAGCGAGGTTCTGGCGAAGGCGGCGCACAAGCCGTTCGGCGACGCGGTCGAGGATCGTCTGTTCCTGCCGCTTGGCATGGTCAGCGCAGGCTACGGGATGGAACGGCTGACGGGCGCGAAGGACTGGGCGCGCCCGCATCGCGGCGCTCAGGTCCTCCCCGCCAAGGCGGCCTATTGGCGCGTCCCCGCCGCCGCGGGGGTCGAAAGCGATATCGTCGATTTCGCGACCTGGATGCAGGCGATGATGGGAAACCGCCCCGATGTGCTGCCTGCCCGCGTGTTGCAAATCGCGCATCACCCCCGCGTCGGCACCGACCGCCTCTATGGCGGTTCGTTGCGGCAGGCGATCAGCGATGCCGGCTACGGACTCGGCTGGCGGAGCTTCAGCTATGACGGCCACCGGCTCGAGGGCCATTCGGGCGCCGTATCGGGCTATCGCGCGACGATGATTTTCGAACCCGCGACGAAGACGGGCGTCGTCGCGCTGTGGAACAGCGATTGGGGCTTTCCCTTCCGCATCCCGTTCGCGGCGATCGACAGTTATCATGGGCGTGCGGACGCCGCCTGGCTCGACCTCAGCGAGCTGCCGCCGGCGACAGGCGGCGCGGCGGGGGCCGGGCCGGTCACCGCGAGCCTCAAAAAGTAGCGCGCGCCTTCCCTGCCCCGTGTATCAGGCGCGCGAAGGCGACGAGGAGAATCATCGATGCGCGTGCTGCTTACCGGATCGTCGGGCTGGCTCGGGCGCACTCTCGCCCCGCTGCTGACTGAAAACGGCCATGCGGTGACCGGCCTCGATGTCGTGCCCGGCACCCATACGCAGGTGATCGGGACCGTCGCCGACCGCGCGCTGATCGACCGGACGATGGGCGAGCATGGGATCGAGGCGATCATCCACGGCGGCGCGCTGCACAAGCCCGATATCGTCCGCTATCCGCGGCAGGCCTTTATCGACGTCAACGTGACGGGCACGCTCAACCTGATCGAGGCGGCAGTCGCGGCCGGGAACGACCGCTTCCTCTTCACCTCGACCACCTCGCTGATGGTGCGCGCCGATGTGCGCGAAGGCGCGGGCACGCATGGCGCGTGGTGGATGGACGAGGATTTCGGTCCAATCGAGCCGCGCAACATCTATGGCATCACCAAGCTTGCCGCCGAGCAGGCGGTGAGGCTGGTGCACCGCGAGCATGGCATCGCCGCGCTGATCCTGCGCACCGGGCGCTTCTTTCCCGAGGATGACGACACCCATGCGGTCCCGAGCGGGCCGAACCTCAAGGCCAATGAATTGCTGGGCCGCCGCCTGACCGTCGAGGATGCCGCCGCCGCGCACCTTGCGGCGCTGGAGGCCGCGCCGCAGATCGGCTGTGACACCTTCATCCTCTCGGCGCCGCCGCCTTTCACGAAGGACGAGGCCGACGAGCTGGCGCGCGATGCCCGCGCGGTGATTGCACGGCACCATCCGGATGCCGCCGAGCTTTATGCGGCAGCGGGCTGGGTGTTGCCCGAAGCGATCGACCGCGTTTACGACCCGTCGCGCGCCGAACGCCGCTTCGGCTGGCGGGCGAAGACCGACTTCGGCAGCCTATTGGCGGCGCTCCGGAGCGGCGGCGCCCTGCCCTTCGCGCACGACCCGGACTACATCTCCCCCATCGTCGCCCGGGAGCGCGAAGCATGTATGTGCTGATCACCGCCAACCGCAACTATTCGAGCTGGTCGCTCCGCCCGTGGGTGCTGATGCGCGCGCTGGGCCTGTCGTTCGAGGACCGGGTCGAGCCCTTCGCCAGGCCCGTGAATTACGAGGCGTTCCGCAGCTTCTCGCCGACGGGCCAGGTTCCGGCGCTGCTGCACGAAGGGCGCACCATCTACGACTCGCTCGGCATCGCGCTCTATCTGGCCGACCGGCACGCGGGCGTGTGGCCCGCCGATGCCGACGCGCGCGCCTGGGCGCAGTGCGCGACGGCGGAGATGCACAGCGGCTTTGCGGCGCTGCGCAATGATTGCACGATGAACGTCGGGGTGCGCGTGACGCCGAAGCCGATGTCCGATGCGCTGCGCAGCAATGTGGCGCGCATCCGCGAACTGTTCGAGGAAGGCCTGGCGAGGTTTGGCGGGCCATGGTTGGCGGGGCCGGATTTCTCGGCGGTGGACGCCTTTTACGCCCCGGTCGCCTTCCGCATCCGCACCTATGGCCTTGACGTCGGCGGCGGGCAGGCGTGGGTCGACCATATGCTGGCGCACCCCGCGATGATCGAATGGGAGCGGCAGGCGCTGCTCGAAAGCTGGCGCGAGGAGAGTCATGAGGAAGAGCTGGCTGCGGCGGGGGTAATTACGGCGGATTACCGGACGGCCTAAAAAGGTCTGTCATTGCGAGCAAGGCGAAGCAATCCAGAGCGGTTTGCGCAAACATTGGATTGCCGCGTCGCTTCGCTCCTCGCAAGGACGAAGCTTCAGTCGACGAGCGCATCCCTCACCACGGCAACCCCGGCCTCGCGCTGTGCCTTCAATTCGACCTTCAGCTTCGCCGGATCGCGCGCAAAAACGAAGCCGAAGCTCACCCCGCCCTCCTTGCCGATCGTCGCATGGTGGAGCTTGTGCGCCTGCACGAGGCGCTTGGCATAGCCGCGCCGCGGCACCCAGCGGAAATAGCGCTGGTGGACGAGGCCGTCGTGCACCAGGGTGTAGATGATGCCGTAGAAAAGGATGCCGAGCCCGATCCACGTCCCCGGCTCCCATGCCGACTCGCCGAGGATCATCGGGCTGCCGATCGCGAACATCGCAATGCTCATCGCCGCGCCGACGATGGCGAACAGGTCGTTCCTCTCGAGCAGATTGTCGTGCGGCTCGTGATGGTCGCGGTGCCAGGCCCAGCCGAAGCCGTGCATGACATATTTGTGGCTCGCCCAGGCGACGAGTTCCATGGCCACGACGGTGGCGAGGACGAGCGCGATGATGGCGAGCGTCGACATGGGGGGACTATAGGCCCGTTCAACGCGTGATGCCACACTCCCCGTCATCCCGGCGAAGGCCGGGATGACGGGACAACGGTTGGATACGCGAGAGCCGCGACCGAAAATTGCGTTTTTGTGTCCCACTCGCTTGCATTGTTATCCGACCGGCGTAAGTGAACCGGCATGACCCGGCCCCGCACCCTCTACGAAAAAATCTGGGACGCGCATGTCGTCGAACAGCGCCCCGACGGTACCTGCCTGATCTTCATCGACCGCCATCTCGTCCATGAAGTCACCAGCCCGCAGGCGTTCGCGGGGCTTCGCGCGAGCGGACGGACCGTCCGCCGTCCCGACCTGACGCTGGCGGTGCCCGACCACAATCTGCCGACGACGGCGCGCAAGGATGCGGCCGGAAACAAGCTGCCGATCGCCGATCCCGAGAGCGCGGCGCAGCTGGCGGCGCTCGAGAAGAACGCGCCCGAGTTCGGCATCCGCTACATCGACGCGGTCGCGCCCGAACAGGGCATCGTCCATGTCGTCGGCCCCGAGCAGGGCTTTTCGCTGCCCGGCACGACGATCGTGTGCGGCGACAGCCATACCGCGTGCCACGGCGGCATCGGCGCGCTCGCCTTCGGCATCGGGACGAGCGAGGTCGAGCATGTGCTGGCCACACAGACCTTGCTGTTACAGCCCGCTAAGACGATGGAAGTCCGGGTCGAGGGCGAGGTCGGCCCCGGCGTGACCGCGAAGGATATCATCCTCCACATCACCGGCACGATCGGCGCCGCGGGCGGCACCGGCCATGTCATCGAATATACAGGCAGCGCGATCCGCGCGCTCAGCATCGAGGGTCGCCTGACCGTGAGCAACATGGCGATCGAGGGCGGCGCCCGCGCAGGGCTGATCGCGCCCGACGAGACGACCTTCGCCTATCTCAAGGGCCGCCCCTATGCGCCCAGGGGCGCCGACTGGGACGCGGCGGTCGCCTATTGGAGAAGCCTCGCGACCGATCCGGGCGCGACCTATGACAAGGTGGTCGTGATCGACGCCGCCGAGATCGCGCCCAGCGTGACCTGGGGCACCAGTCCCGAGGATGTCGTGCCGATCACCGGCGTTGTCCCCGATCCCGCGAGCTTCGCCGATCCGTCGAAACAGGCCGCGGCCGCCAAGTCGCTTGCTTACATGGGCCTCGAACCCGGCACGCGGATGCAGGATGTGGCGATCGAGAATATCTTCATCGGCAGCTGCACCAACAGCCGTATCGAGGACATGCGCGCCGCCGCCGCTATCGTGAAAGGCCGCAGGAAGGCGGATAACGTCAAATGGGCGATCGTCGTCCCCGGCTCGGGCCTCGTTAAGGCGCAGGCCGAAGCCGAAGGGCTCGACCGCATCTTCACCGATGCGGGGCTGGAATGGCGCGAGCCCGGCTGTTCGGCGTGCCTCGCGATGAACCCCGACAAGGTGCCGGCCGGCGAACGCTGCGCCTCGACGAGCAATCGCAATTTCGTTGGTCGTCAGGGTCCGGGCAGCCGCACGCACCTCGTCAGCCCCGCGATGGCCGCGGCGGCGGCGGTAACCGGCAGGCTCACCGATGTGCGGGAGCTGATGGCATGACCCCGATCGAGAAAGTCGAAGGCCGCGCGATTCCGCTGGGCCTCAAGAATGTCGACACCGACGTCATCATTCCCGCGCACTGGCTGAAGACCACCAGCCGCGAGGGGATGGGCAAGGGCGCGTTCGAGACGCTGCGCGCCGACCCCGACAACCTCTTCGACAGCCCAGAATATAAGGGCGCGCCGATCCTGATCGCGGGCGACAATTTCGGGTGCGGGTCTAGCCGCGAGCATGCGGCCTGGGCGCTCGGCGACCTGGGCATTCGCGTGGTGATCGCGCCGAGCTATTCGGACATTTTTTCGGGCAATGCGGTGAAGAACGGCATCTTGCCCGTGGTGCTGCCGCAGGCCGCGATCGACCGGCTGATGGAAGTCGCGAGGACCGATCCGGTCCATGTCGACCTCGACACCCAGACCGTAACGACGCCGTTCCAGGACCGCTTCGCCTTCGAGATCGATCCCTTCCGCAAGATGTGCCTGCTCGAGGGACTCGACGAGATTTCGCTCACCGAAAAGAGCGACGCCGCGATCGCGGCATATGAGAGGCAACTCGACACCGACCGTCCGTGGCTGCGCCCGGCGGCGGCATAAGATCACAAAAGGAGAAGATGATGAAGGCTCTCTTGTCGACCGCAACCGGCGGCCCCGAAACGCTTACCCTCGGCGAGCTGCCGCGCCCGACCGCAGGCAAAGGCCAGATCGTCATCGATGTGAAGGCCTGCGCGGTCAACTTTCCCGACGTGCTGATCATCGAGGACAAGTACCAGTTCAAGCCCGAACGCCCCTTCGCCCCCGGCGGCGAAGTCGCCGGCCTGGTCGCCGAAGTCGGCGAAGGGGTGACCGAGTTCAAGGTCGGCGAGCGCGTCATCGCGGGCTGCGGCAATGGCGGCATGTCCGAAGCGGTCGCGGTCGGCGTCCACAATGTCTATCACCTGCCCGAAGGCCACGACTTCGCCGAGGGCGCGTCGCTGCTGATGACCTATGGCACCAGCATCCATGCGCTCGTCGATCGCGGGCATATCGAGGAAGGTGACACGCTGCTTGTGCTCGGTGCATCGGGCGGCGTCGGCATCGCGGCCGTCGAGCTGGGCAAGGCGTTCGGCGCGCGCGTCGTCGCGGGCGTGTCGAGCGCGGAGAAGGGTGAGATTGCGCGTCAGGCGGGCGCCGACGAGGTCGTTGTCTATGGCCGCCAGCCGTTCGACAAGGACCAGTCGAAAGAGCTTGCCAACACGTTCAAGGAAGCGGTCGGCCCGGGCGGCGCGAACGTCATCTACGACGCGGTCGGCGGCGATTATGCCGAGCCCGCGCTGCGCTCGATCGCATGGGAGGGGCGCTATCTCGTCGTCGGCTTCCCCGCCGGGATCCCGCGCCTGCCGCTCAATCTGACCCTGCTCAAGAGCTGCGACGTCGCGGGCGTCTTCTGGGGCGCTTTCGTGATGCGCGAACCGGCGCGCAACCGCGCGAATATCGCGCGGCTGTTCCAGCTGTGGGAGCAGGGCAAGATCAAGCCGCGCGTTACCGAAAGCTTCGCGCTCGCCGACGGTGGCAAGGCGATCGCCAAGCTCGGCGACCGGACCGCGGTCGGCAAGCTGGTCGTTACCATCTGAAATATCGCCCTGACCCCGCGCTGACCGCGGCGCTGCGCCTCCTTGCAGCGCCGGGCCGGCTGGAAGTGCGCGTGACGCCGGGCGCGCGCCGCGACGAGGTGCGGATCGCCGACGGCACGGTGCAGGTGCGCGTCACCGCGCCGCCCGCCGACGGCGCCGCCAATGACGCGGTGCTGGCCGTACTGGCGGCAGCATTCGACCTTCCGCGGCGCGACCTGATCCTGCTGCGCGGCGCCGCGGCGCGGATCAAGCTGATCGGAATCGCACTCGACTGATCGCATCGCCGCGCCCCGGTTAACCCTTTGTCAGGGCTGTTTGGCTATGACCGGAGGCAGTACAATCGGGACCATTGGGTGTGGGTGATGGCGACTCGCCGCTCGAAAGAAGACACTATGCAGGACGCCAGTCTCGCGAACATATCGCGCACCCGCCGCGCGCAGTTGGTGGCCGAGTTCGAAAGCGAGCTCGGCATCGACTATAAGGCGCGCGCCAAGGCCGCCTATGAAGCCAAAAGGTGGCAGGTCATCAAGACGATCATCGTCTGGACGATCGCGGTGATGTTCTTCACCATCGCCTGCCACAAGCTGTGGATCATGGGCCAACAGGTGAAGGAGCCCTTCGCCGACATCAATCCGTCGAAAAGCCTGTTCGGCAGCGAATAAAGCGCCCCGGCCCGCGGCCGGGGCATCGTGACAATCCGTCCCACAGTGCATCCTTCCATTCCTGGCTGAATAATGCACCATCAAATGCCGGGACCAAACAGCTAGTAAACGCGCGCCTTCGGCTTGATATATTCGGCGTCGTCCGACAGCGTATATTCGTGAACCGGCCGGTAATCGAGGCGGACGCCGCCGCCCTTGCCGCCCCAGCCGTCGAACCAGCCGATCGTGTGCTTCATCCACGTCTCGTCGTCGCGGTTGGGGAAATCCTCGTGCGCGTGGGCACCGCGGCTTTCCTTGCGGTTGTACGCCGAATGCATCGTCACCGTCGCCTGCGCGATCAGATTGTCGAGCTCGAGCGTTTCGACGAGGTCGGTGTTCCAGATCAGGCTGCGGTCGGCGACATGGACGTCGTTCATGCGGCTGTAGGTCTTGGCGAGCTTTTCCTTGCCCTCGGCCATCAGCTCGTCGGTGCGGAACACCGCTGCGTGCTGCGACATCGCGCGCTGCATCTCGGTGCGGATTTCCGCGGTCGGCGAACCGCCATTGGCGTTGCGGAAATGGTCGAGGCGGCCGAGCGCCAGATCGGCGCTGTCCTTCGGCAGCGGCGCCTGCGCCGCGCCCGGGGTGAGGATTTCCTTGAGGCGATGGCCCGTCGCGCGGCCGAACACGACGAGGTCGATCAGACTGTTCGAGCCGAGACGGTTTGCGCCGTGGACCGACACGCAGGCGGCTTCGCCGACCGCGAACAGGCCGGGAACCACGGTGTCGGGATTGCCGTCCTTCAGCGTGACGACTTCGCCATGATAGTTACAGGGGATGCCGCCCATATTGTAATGGACCGTCGGCACGACCGGCAGCGGCTGGCGCGTCAGGTCGACGCCGGCGAAAATCTTGCCGCTCTCGGTGATCCCCGGCAGGCGCTCCGCAAGCACGGCAGGATCGATATGGTCGAGGTGCAGATAGATATGGTCGGCGTGCGGGCCGACACCGCGGCCTTCGCGGATTTCGAGCGCCATCGAACGCGAGACGACGTCACGCGACGCCAGATCCTTCGCCGAGGGGGCATAGCGTTCCATGAAGCGCTCGCCCTCGGAGTTGGTGAGATACCCGCCCTCGCCGCGCGCGCCCTCGGTGATGAGGACGCCCGCACCGTAAATACCGGTCGGGTGGAACTGGACGAATTCCATGTCCTGCAGCGGCAGGCCGGCGCGCAGCACCATGCCGCCGCCGTCCCCGGTGCAGGTATGCGCCGAGGTCGCAGTGAAATAGCAGCGGCCATAGCCGCCGGTCGCGAGGACGACCGCCTGGCTGCGGAAGCGGTGGATGCTGCCATCCTCCATGCACAGCGCGATCACGCCGCGGCACGCGCCGTCTTCCATGATCAGGTCGAGCGCGAAATACTCGATGAAAAAGTCGGCGTCATATTTCAGCGACTGCTGATAGAGCGCGTGCAGCATCGCGTGGCCGGTGCGGTCGGCCGCGGCGCAGGTGCGCTGCACCGGCGGGCCTTCGCCCATATTCTGCATATGGCCGCCGAACGGACGCTGATAGATGGTGCCGTTGGCGTTGCGCGAAAAGGGCACGCCCGCATGTTCGAGCTCGTACACAGCTGCCGGCGCCTCGCGCACCATATATTCGATCGCGTCCTGGTCGCCCAGCCAGTCGGAGCCCTTGACGGTGTCGTACATATGCCACTGCCAATGGTCGGGGCTGTTATTGCCGAGCGAGGCGGCGATGCCGCCCTGCGCCGCGACGGTGTGGCTGCGGGTCGGGAACACCTTGGTGATGCAGGCGGTCTTCAGGCCCGCCTCGGCGCTGCCCATCGTCGCGCGCAGGCCCGAGCCGCCGGCGCCGACGACGACGGTGTCGTAGATATGGTCGATAATCTTGTAGGCTTCGGTCATCTTACATGCCCCCCGGAACGCCCGCTACGGGGGCCAATGCGATGCGGACGATGGCGAAGATGCCGTAGGCCGCACCGCCGATGGCATAGAAATTGAGCGCGACGATCGCGAGCAGGCGCGTCGCTTCGCCATGGACATAGTCCTCGATCATCACCTGGAGGCCGAGACGGAAGTGCCAGAACACACTGATCACGAGCAGGATCAGCGCAAGCGCGACGGTCGGGCTCGAAGCCCAGCGATGCACCGCGGCCTGGTCGCCGAGCGGCAGGCGGAGCAGCGAGACGAAGAACCAGGTCACGAGCAGAATGTTGCCGAGCGCGGTCAGGCGCTGCTGCAGCCAGTGATGCGAGCCGTGATGCGAGGAACCGAGCCCGCGCACGCGGCCGAGGCGCGTACCATTACCCATTGAGCGCCTCCTTCGCGATATAGAGCCAGGTCGCGGTGGTCGCGAGGATCGCACCGACCATCACCAGCATCGACCACAGCTTGTTGGTCTTGAGCTCATAGCCCGCGCCGGTATCGAGGACGAAGTGGCGAAGCCCCGAGAAGAGGTGCTGAAAAAAGGCCCAGGTGAGGCCGACGAGCACGACCTTGCCGAGAATGTTCGTGATCTGGTGAAACAGGCCGATCTCCGGGCTGGGATCGTGCCAGACGCAGGCGACGAAGGCGGCATAGGCATCGGGACCGGCGGCAAGCGCGCCGAGCCACCAGAGGAACATCAGCGCCCCGGCGATCGCCAACCCGTCGCCGCTGATGCGGTGGAGGATCGAAACCGCCATCGAAGGCGCCCATTTATATACCTGAAGGTGCGGCGAAAGCGGCCGCGCGCTCGGTTCGTTGCCAGCCATAACAGCCCCGTTTTCCTGACTCTCATCGGTCGATGGGCGCGGGTTAAGCGTTCCCGCCGCGATATGCAATTACTTAGGGGGCGATGGGCGCAGATTTTGGCTGAAGGGCGTTCGCGGGACGCAGGGTGGCCGGTCGCTGCAAAGGCAGGGGCCGGTTGCGGGCGGAGGGGGACATTTGCAATCGATCGGGAAGTGATGGCCGGTAACGGCCGGAAGCTGCCACGGAATTCCTCCCTGTGGCGTAGCCATGGGGAGGTGGCAGCGCGAAGCGCTGACGGAGGGGCAAATGGCGTAACGTTGCGGCCCCTCCACCACCGCCTACGGCGGCGGTCCCCCTCCCCATCGCTGCGCGACAGGGAGGATTTTACGACCGCTCCCACCCTGCAACAGACATCGCGCCTAGACCGGCGCAGCCGCAACTATTTCAGCTTGTCGCGGTTCGCGTAGAGCAGCGCCGCGAGCACGGCCGCCGATCCGACGCCGATGCCCGCCGCGGTTTTCCAACCGATCTTCTTGCCGCCTTTCGCCCCGGCGGCCTTGTCGGCGGCTTCGGTCGCCTCGGCGGCCTCCTTCTGCGCCTGAAGCTCGCGCGCGGCGCGCAGCACTTCATTTTCCTCTTCGTCGTGCGGCGGCGGGGGAGATTGATCGGTCATGTCACGCAAGTCCTTGTTATCAGGCAAGTGCCTGATCGACAGGCACATAATCCGTTCCGACCGCTTCCGCTACGGCCTCGAACGTCACCTTACCATTCCAGACGTTGAGTCCCTGCGCAAGATGCGTGTCGCGCTTCAATGCCTCTTTCCACCCGAGATCGGCGATGCGCAGCGCGTGCGGCAGGGTGACGTTGTTGAGCGCATAGGTGCTGGTGCGCGCGACGGCGCCGGGCATGTTCGCGACCGCATAATGGACGATGCCGTCGACCACGTACGTCGGGTCCGCGTGGGTCGTCGCATGGCTCGTCTCGAAGCAGCCGCCCTGGTCGATCGCGACGTCGACGAGAACCGAGCCGGGGCGCATCGTCTTCAGCATCTCGCGGCTGACGAGCTTCGGCGCCTCGGCGCCGGGGATCAGCACCGCGCCGATCACCAGGTCGGCCTCCGCGACGCATTCGGCGAGGTTCGCGCGGTTCGAGAAGCGCGTCTTGGCGCGCGCCTCGAAAAAGGTGCCGACGCGTTCGAGGACTTCGGGATCGCGGTCGAGGATGGTGACGTCGGCGCCGAGGCCCGCCGCCATCTGCGCCGCGTTGAAGCCGACGACGCCGCCGCCGATCACGCAGACCTTGCCCGGCGCGACGCCGGGGACGCCGCCCAGGAGCACGCCGCGGCCGCCATGCGCCTTTTCGAGCGCGGTCGCGCCGGCCTGGATCGACATGCGGCCGGCAACCTGGCTCATCGGCTTGAGGAGCGGCAGGCCGCCGTGCGGGCTGGTCACGGTTTCATAGGCGATGCAGATCGCGCCCGACTTCATGAGGTCGAGCGTCTGGTCGGGGTCGGGCGCGAGGTGGAGATAGGTGTAGAGGATCTGGCCGGGGCGCAGCATCGCACGCTCGACCGCCTGCGGCTCCTTGACCTTCACCACCATGTCGCAGGTTGCGAAAATCTCTTCGGCGCTCTGGACGATCTCGGCGCCCGCCTCGACATAGAAACGGTCGTGCGCACCGATGCCTTCGCCCGCGCCGGTCTGCACCAGCACCCGGTGGCCATGGACGACGAGCTCGCGCGCGCTCTCGGGGGTCAGGCCGACGCGGTATTCGTGGTTCTTGATTTCCTTGGGCGTGCCGATGATCATTGTCGCTCTCCATATCCCTGCGCCCGGACGCAAATTTCCGCATCCATAGCCTTCGGAGAAACATAACAGCAAAGCCACGAGAGGTGCTTGCATATCCTCGCCCGATGCCGCACATACGCGCACATATTTGGCGTGAAATGCGGAATTGACGCACGATGATGGATCGAATCGATACAAAGCTGCTTCACCTGCTGCAGCGCGAGGGGCCAAAACCCGCCGCCGAACTGGGCGAAATCGTCGGGCTGTCGCCCTCGGCGTGCCATCGCCGCATCCGCGCGCTCGAAGCGGCGGGGATCATCACCGGCTATGCCGCGCGACTCGATCCCGAGGCGATCGGGCTCGGCCTCGACGTCTTCGTCGACATCAGCCTGACCTCGCAGAGCGAAGAGGCGCTGACCGCGTTCGAAGGCGCGGTGAAGAGCTTCGACGAGATATTGGAGTGCCAGCTGCTGTCGGGCGCGTCGGACTATCGGCTGCGCGTCGCGGCGCGCAACGTCGCCGACTTCGACCGGCTGCACCGCCATTGCCTGTCGCGCCTGCCCGGCGTCGCGGCGATGCACAGCGCCTTTGCGCTGCGCACGATCAAGGCGTTCGAGGGCTATCCGGTATCGGCGGCGCAAGTCGGCGACCCGGCGCGCTGAAGCCAAAATTCCGGCGGCTGGTTAACGCCGCTTTTACCATCCTCCCAGCATATCCCGGTGACGCGTTTCGCGGACGATGGGGACCGGCAGAGTCCGCGCGTCCGAATTTGGCCAGGGAAGCAGGATCATGGTGAAGGAAAATCCGATTCATAAGCAGCAGATCGATCCCGTGCTGATGGCCGATCGTTTCCCTTTTTATGACCTTGACGGACGCCTCGCCGCGGACGCCGCCGAGGTCCATGCCATCATCTCGGGCCGCGAGGACATGATCGCACGCGCCTATTGGGACGCCTTCAACCGGCTTCCCGGCATCGAGCGCAAGGTCGAGGGCGAACTTCTCGAATCCTATGTGCGCGGCAGCGCACGTCACGCCGCGGTCAAATACAGCGATGCCGCGGGACAGGAGGTCGCGACGATCGCGTGCCAGAACACCCATATGGCGCGCCGTGTAAAGCTGCCGCTGGCGTCGGTGATGTCGTGCATCGCCGAGAGCCTGCGCCTCACCATCGAATATGTCATCGAAGCCGCCGCCGGCGACACCGCGCGGCAGGCACGACTGACCGGTGCGATCAACCGGCTCGCGTTGCTCGAGTTCGACATCATGCAGCGCTATGCGACCAAGCTGGACCGCGCCGTGATCTCGGGCGAACGTCAGGCGCTCGCGGGCGATTTCGACCGCTCGATCGCCTCGCTGGTTCAGGATACCGACGCCGCGCGGCAACAGCTCGCGCGGCAGGCCGCTTCGGCCGACCAGGCGGCGAAGGGCATGATCGCCAAGACGAGCGAGGTCGCTGCCGCCTCCGAACAATCGGCGATGGCGATGCGCGAAGCGGCCTCGACGGCCGCGGGCCTGATCCGCGCGATCGAGGACGCGCGCAGCGAGGTCGAAGCCTCGGCCAGCGTCGCGACGCGCGCCTCCGAACAGGCGGGCGAAGCCGTCGCCATGTCCGAGGCACTGTCGCGCCACGCCGAATCGATCGAGTCGATCCTGGGCCTGATCCGCGAGATTGCGGGCCAGACCAACCTTCTCGCGCTCAACGCCACCATCGAAGCCGCCCGCGCGGGCGAATCGGGTCGCGGCTTCGCGGTCGTCGCGCAGGAGGTGAAGAGCCTCGCCAACGAAACCGCGCGCGCGACCGACGATATCGCGGGCAAGATCGCGGCGATCCAGCAGGCGACGCGCGGGTCGGTGAACGCCAACCAGTCGATCCAGCAAACGATCGTCGAAGTCCAGACCTCGGCGCAGCGCATCCGCGACGCGATGGACGCGCAGGCGCAGACGGTCACCTCGATCACCGCCGCGGTCGACGAGACCGCGCTCGCGGCCGATTCGATGTCGTCGACGATCGCCAGCATCCGCAACGATTCGGGCATGGTCGCGGGCGAAATCAGCACGCTGAGCGCCGAATTCGCCAAGATGGGCGAGCGGCTTCAGTCGCTCGAAAAGGCCGCGAGCGAATTCAGCCGCCGCGTGGCCTGAGCTTGGCAAAGCCTGCCCCCCTGCCCTAAGGCGGGGGGATGACGATCCGCATCCTCATCACCGGCGCAAGCCGCGGCATCGGTGGCGCGATCGCCGAAGCGCTGACCACCGACGTGACCAAAGTCGTGGCCTTGTCCAGTGCAGACGGCGATCTTTCCGATCCCTCCGTTCCCGACGCATTGTGGCGAACAAGCCTCGACCGGCTCGACGGCCGCATCGATGTACTCGTCAACAACGCAGGTATTTTCGAAGCCAATCCGCTCGATGCGCCCACTGCCGACTGGCTGTCCGGGTGGAGCCGCACGATGCAGGTCAATCTGACCGCGAGCGCTCTTCTCTGCCGCCATGCCGTGCGGCACTGGCAGGACCGCGGCAGCGGCGGCCGCATCGTCAACATCGCGAGCCGCGCCGCCTATCGCGGCGACAGCCCCGCGCACTGGCATTATGCGGCATCGAAGGCGGGCATGGTCGCGATGACCAAGACGATCGCGCGCGGCTATGCGAAAGAGGGCATCCTTGCCTTCGCTATCTGCCCCGGCTTCACGATGACGGGGATGGCCGCCGACTATCTGGAAAGCCGCGGCGGCGACAAATTGCTCGCCGACATCCCGCTGGGCCGCGTCGCGATGCCGGGCGAAGTCGGCGAGATGGCCCGCTGGTGCGCGCTCGATGCGCCAGCGTCGATGACCGGCGCGGTGCTCGACGTGAATGGAGCAAGCTATGTTCGCTAGGCTCGCGCTCCTCGCCGCCCTTGCGCTCGCCGGTTGCGCTGCGCAGACGGCGCCGACCGCGCCCGCGGCGGCGCCGTCCGGCAAGGCGCTCGCCTCCGCGTGTGCGAACCGCGACGGATGGAGCGACCCCGCCCCGCCGGCCAAGATCTTCGGCAACAGCTATTATGTCGGCACCTGCGGCATATCGGTGGTGTTGATCGACACCCCGGCCGGACTCGTGCTGATCGATGCGGCCACCGAGGAAGCCGCGCCCTCGATCCTCGCAAGCATCCGCGCGCTGGGATTTGACCCGAAGAATGTCCGATTCCTGCTGACCAGCCACGAACATCTCGATCATGTCGGCGGGCTGAAGGCGTTGCAGGAGGCAACCGGCGCACGGGTCATCGCGCGGCCCGAAGCGGTGGCCGCGCTGACCAGCGGCCAACCAGAGGCAACCGATCCGCAGCGCGGCGGTATTCCGCCCTTTCGCGGCGTCACCGTCGCGCGCACCGTTCTCGACGGCGAAATGCTGAAGATCGAAAAGCTGCGCCTGACCGCGCACGCGACGCCGGGCCACACCCCGGGCGGTACGAGCTGGACGTGGCGGTCGTGCGAAGGGACCGACTGCCGCACCATCGCCTATGTCGACAGCCTGTCCGCGGTGTCGGCCGATGGCTACCGGTTCGTCGATCATCCCGACTATGTCGCGACCTTCCGCGCGACCTTCGCGAAGGTCGAGGCGCTGCCGTGCGAGATATTGATCACGCCGCATCCGGGCGCGAGCACCCTCTTCGCTCGGCTCGCGGACCCGGCGACGCTCGCCAATCCCGAATCGTGCCGCGCCTATGCCGCGGGTGCCAGAATGCGGCTCGCCGACCGGCTGGCGTCCGAGAGCACGCCACCCAAATGAGCTGGATCGTTTCGCTCCCCTGCACGCGCGACGAGGCCGAAGCCTTGTCGGGCGAGGTTCCCGAGCTCGATGCGTTGCCCGAGGCGCCCGTCATCGTGACGCGCGAGATCGACGAGGATATGGGGCTGTGGCAGCTCGACGCCTATCTGGACGAGAAGCCCGGCGCGGCGCTGCTGGAGCTGCTGCAGGCGCTGATTCCGAGCGCCAGGCGCAAGAAACCGCAAGTCGAGCAACTGGTCGAGCAGGATTGGGTCACGCTGTCGCAGCAGGGACTCGAACCTGTTCAGGCGGGGCGCTTCTTCGTCCATACCAGCAGCTATGCCGACCGCGTGCCTGCGGGCAGCGTGCCCTTTCTGATCGACGCGAGCCAGGCTTTCGGAACCGGCGGCCACGATACCACGGCGGGCTGCCTGGCGATGCTCGACCGGCTTGCGCGGCAAGGCGCGAGCCCGCGCAATATCGCCGACATCGGCACCGGAACCGGCCTGCTCGCTTTTGCGGCGATGCACCTCTGGCCGCGCGCCAGGACGATCGCGTCGGACATCGATCCCGCGAGCATCTTCGTCACGCGCGACAATGCCGCGATCAACGGCGTGCCGCTGGGCCGCAGCGGGGGGCGGCTCGCGCTCGCAGTCGCGCCGGGGACCGATCATCCCGCGATCCGCCACCGCGCGCCCTATGATCTGGTCATCGCGAACATCCTCGCCGGGCCGCTGATCACGCTGGCGCCCGATATCGGCGCAGCGACCGCGCCCGGCGGCCATGCCATCCTTGCGGGGCTGATCGCGCGGCAGATGGAGCCGGTGCTCGCCGCCTATCGCGCGCAGGGCTTTCGCCTCGCCGCACGCGGCGGCAGTGTCGAATGGCCGTGCCTGCTGTTCGTGAAGCGGCGGCGCTACGGATATCGGCGCAAGGAGCGCGCCTTCCACCGGTCCAATCCGGCCGACGCGAGCTTCGGGAGCTGGTGAAGTTCCCCTCCCGCTTGCGGGAGGGGTTAGGGGTGGGGCGAGCGTAGCGAGCGTCCGGCTTCAGAAAGGCCCACCCCGCTGCGACTAGCGAACAAGTTCGCAAGTCTCGCTGCCCCTCCCGCAAGCGGGAGGAGACTGCCGCTCAAGCCTTCGCCGTTGCATAATCCTGCGTGCCGCGCGTGATGACGACGTCGCCCGGCAGGATATCGGCGATCGGGATCGGCGGCAGCGCATCGTTCGCGGCATAGAGCGGCGCGAAATCGGTGTTTACCGTCACGTCGAGCAGTTGGTCGAGGCTGTCGATGACGAAATAATTCTGCTGGAAATCGTCGATCCGGTAGTCGGTGCGCATCACCCGCGCGAGGTCGAAGCCGATGCGGTTCGGGCTGTCCGAATCGAGCGCGAACACGCTCTCGGCATAACTCGACACGATCCCCGCACCATAGATGCGCAAGCCCCCGGCTTCGCGGATCAGCCCGAATTCGACGGTGTACCAGTAAAGCCGCGCGAGCTGTTTCAGCGCGTCATATTTCAGGCTGCGCAGCCCGCCTTCGCCATAGGCGACCATGTAATCGGCAAACACCGGGTCGGCGAGCATCGGCACGTGGCCGAACACGTCGTGAAAGACGTCGGGTTCCTTGAGATAATCGAGCTGCTCGGGCGTGCGGATGAAATTGCCGGCGGGGAAGCGGCGGTTCGCGAGATGGTCGAAGAAGACGTCGTCGGGCACCAGCCCCGGCACCGCAACGACCTGCCACCCCGTCGCATCCATCAGCCGCGCGTTGAGCTCGCGATAGTCGGGAATGCCGGGCTTTTCGAGCCTGAGTACGTCGATCCCGCGCAGGAACGCCTCCGACGCGCGGCCCGGCAGCATCGCCGACTGGCGCGCGAACAGCCGGTCCCACATCGCATGCTCGTCGGCAGTGAAAGCGTCCCAATTCTGCGAGATCGTCCAGTCGGCCGCGGCGCCCGGCGGCGGCACTTCGTGGACGTGGGTAAAGCCATCCTTCATGGACCGGAGCCTAGCATAAACTGGTTTCAAATGAAACCTTCACGCGCGAGCGACTCCGAACCATCGCGCCGCGCGGGGAAGGCGTGGCAGGATGAACCGATCGACGATCCAGAGCAAGACCAGCGACGCGGCAAGCAGCGGCAGAAACGCCGCGAGCAGCAGGACGATCGCCGCGCCGCCTTTCAGCCGCGCCGGATCGCGCGGCAGCGGCGGCGCGCCGAGCGCGTCGTCCGGTTTGCGGCGGCGCCACATCAGAAAGCCGGAGATCGCCAGCGTGAAGAGCGCCAGCGCGGTGGCAACGCCGACCAACTGATTGGCGAGGCCGAAGAGCTGGCCCTCGTGCCAGGCGATGCCATAGCCGACGAGCCGGTCGATCGGGTGCTTGTCGGCGAAGCCGCTGCGCGAGACCTCGATGCTCGTTTCGGGATCGTAGCTGACCTTGCGGACCTGCGGCCGGTTCTGCGTCAGCGTCGTCAAGGTCCAGGTGTTACCGTTGGGCGGCCCGAACATATTGGGGGCGCCGGGTGGCTGGATGATCGCGGGCGCAGGCATATTTTCCGCCCGGGCCCGCAGCACGATATATTCGAGCGAAGCGCGAGGGGGCGACGCAGGGGGCGCATTGGCCGCCATCGCCGCATGATCGTGCGCCGCATGCGGATCGGCGCCGCCTTTCCAGTCCTGCACCCCCGATACCCATCCCATTTCGGCGCGCACCGCGCGAAAGCCGCTCGCCCAGACATCGGTCCAGGGCAGCGCGGTGAGGAGCAGGACGAGCGCGAGGCCGGAAACCCAGAAGCCGGTGACCGCGTGGAGATCGCGCAGCGCCGCCCGGCCGCCGAGCGACAACCGCGGCCAGACGACCCCCGCCAGCCCGCGCCCGCGCGGCCACCAGAGATAGAGGCCGGTCAGGATCATCACGCTCGCCCAGCTCGCCGCGAGCTCGACGAGCAGCTTGCCGCTGCGCCCGACGAGCAGGCTGCCGTGCAAGCGCGCCAGCCACGCCGACCAGCGCGCGTCGGGATCGGCCGACCCGATCACGTGCCCCTGCGGCGAGACCGCGACGTCGCGCATTGCACCGCCGGGCAGACCGACGTGGACGACCGCGGCGTCGCCTGCGGCCGCGGGAATGCGGTAATAATGGAAGCTCGCGCCGGGATTGGCCGCAACCGCGGCCGCGACCTGCGCATCGGCGTCGACCGCACCGGCGGTGGGCAGGCCGCGCCACGCGCGTTCCTCCCACCGGTCGAGCTGCGGCTTGAACAGATAGGCTGCCCCCGTCACCGAAAGGAGCAGGATGAAGGGGATGACGAACAGCCCGGCATAAAAATGCCAGCGCCAGATCGTGCGATAGAGCGGAATCCGGCTGGTGTCGGTCATCCCCTTCCCTCTCCTCAGAAACGCGCGCGGATGCCGGCGGAGACCGCGCGCCGCTCGACCGGATAGTAGATCGCCGATGCCGCCGGGGTGACATTGGACGGCGCGGTCGCGGCGATCACGGCGCTGATGTCGCCGATCGCCTTCTTGCCGGTGATATTGCGCACATCGACAAAGGCGTCGATCCCCTCGGCAATCCGGGCGCCGCCGGTGACACCCAGCAAGGCATAGCCCGGAGTGCGGACCTGATTGCGATAATCGGCGAACGGACCTTTGGGCACCCACTCGACGTTCGGCGCAATATGCAGCGCGTCGTCCCCTATCCGTGCCTCGGCGCGATAGACGTGACGCGGCACCACCGGCAGCCGATTGTCGCCAAACTCCGCATCGTTGCGGAACCGGAAGTCGCTGTAGGTATAGACCTGCCGCAGCCGCAGCCAGTCGGTCGGCGCGATTTCCAGCGCTGCCTCGACCCCCTGATGCAGGGTGCGGTCGGCGTTGAAGGTCGCGGCCGGGATGCTGGCGTTGGTGGTGAATTGCAGCAATTCGCCCTTCAGCGTCGAGCGGTAGAGCGCGAGATCCCAGCTGACGATCCCGGTCTTGCCGCGCGTCCCGACCTCGGCCGTCCACGCGCGCTGCGGGCGGATGGTCGAGACGACCTGGCTGACCGGCGGCGTGCCGATAGTCTGGAACACTTCGCCGAAGCCCGGAAATTCCGCCGAGCGGCTGTAATTGGCGAAGAACTGCACCGCGTCGCTCGGTTCGAACAACAGGCCGAACTTGGGTGAAAAGGCGTCGAAGGCGATCCGGCCGCCCAGCGACGTCGACACATTGACCCGCCGCTTGCGGACGCCATCGGCATAGACGCCGCCCGCGATCAAGGTCAGCCGTTCGACCGGCCGTACCCGCACCTCGCCATAGATGTTGGCGGTGCGCGCGGTCTGGTCGGCATCGAAGGTCAGCGCGCCGCGCCGCCCGGCGATGTTCACGAACTGCAGGGCGTCGGTCGTCCCGCGCCGCCATTCGCCGCCGAGCGTCACCTCGACCGGACCCGCCGCATAATCGGCGCGGAAGAAGCCGCCGACGTCGAGCGAATCCTGGTCGATCACCTGAAAGATCGGGTGATAGAGCGACTTCGCGTTGACGAAGCCGCCGACGTCGAGCTTGAACGCGCCCCAGTCGAAGGTCGTGCGGTTTTGCAGCCGCAGCGACACGATGTCGCGCGCCTGATCGCCGGCCACCGCCGCCGCACTCGCCCCGCGCGGCGTGGTCAGCGCTTGATTGTACGTGAGCGCGCCGGGTATTTCCTGCTGGATGTCATTATAGCTCGCATAAAAGCGCGTCGAGACGACATCGCTCAGCTTCAACCCGACATTGCCGTGAAAGCGAAAGCTGCGGCGCTGCACATGGTCGCGGTCGCCGTTCGAGGTGTCGGCGCTGATCGCGCCCCACGCATCGACCCGGTCGCCCGCGACACCCGCCGACACCAGCCCGCGATAGCTGTCGAAGCTGCCGACGTCGCCGCGCAGGTAGAACCCCTCCGCCGTGCGCCCGGTCGGCGTCACGCCATTGACCGCGCCGCCGAGCGTCCCCGACCCGAAGCGCAGCGCATTGGCGCCGCGATACACCTCGAGATGGTCGAAGAAGATCGGTTCGAGCTCCTGAAAATCGCCATTGTCGTCGGCGAGGTTGATCGGCACCCCGTCCTGCAGCAGCGTCAGCCCGCGCATGTGGAAGCCGCGCGACAGCCCCGAGCCGCGGATCGAGATGCGCACCTCCTGCCCGTAGCGCGGCTGGAGATAGACGCCGGGTGAGAAGGCGAGCGTGTCGCGCAAGCTGACGACCGATTTGTCGGCATAATCTTCGTAGGACACGACGTCTGTGCCGCCGGGCGTGCGCGAGGCGCGCTCTTCGGCGGCGTCGGTCGCGGTCGGGGCGGTGACGATGATCGTCGAATCGGCTTCCTCAGCATGGGCTGGCGAGGCGGCGAGACAGGTGGCGAGCGCGAGCAACGGCGCCGCGCGATTGGCAATGGTCTTCATCGGAAAATCTTCCCTGGATACAGGCATGGGACCGCGCAGCGCTGTTGTGCGCGGGCGGCAGTTCAGGCTGGATCAGGCGAAGTATGGAGGTCCGGTACTCGGAGGCAGCGGTGAGGCGATGCCCGGCGCGAAGCCAAGCGATGGGGCCGCGAGAGGTGTGGGCTCCACTTCGGCAAGCTTTTCTGGCAGGACTGGCAGATCGGGTACGATGGGTGCCGCGGCCAGCGCGCCCCACGGACAATGCTGCTGCCCTTCGCCCGCCTGATGCTCGCCCGCCTTCTCGAGCGGGATTGTCAGCGTCGCCCCCGGATTGGCAGGGTCCGAACAGACGCGAACGGTGATCGACCCCGCCGCGTCGCTCTCGATCATCCAGCCCGGCGCGACGAGCATCCGCGCGGCGAGCGCGAGGATCAGCGGCAGCAGCAGCAGGATGCCCGGACGGCGAAAGGCGGCGAGGAGGCCCACGGGGCGGGCTTTATGTTGCAGCTGTGCGAGTGGCAAGCAGACAAAGCGCCCAACCTGACGTCATTGCGAGGAGCCGAAGGCGACGCGGCAATCCAGAGTCGCGTAGACCGCTCTGGATTGCTTCGCTCCGCTCGCAATGACGAATGATTATTCCGCCGGCGTCTCGTCGGTCTTCTTGCCCGTGCGCGTCCACGGATAGAGGAACTGTCCCCAATAGCTGCGCGGCACATCCTCGGGGATGCCGTAATTTTCGGGCCAGCGATCCTTGGGCAGGTGAAAGGTGCCGAACAATTTGTCGATCCACGGGAAATGGATCGCGAAATTGACGTCGAACGCCTCGCGCTCCAGCCCGTGGTGCCAGTGGTGGAAACGCGGGGTCGCGATCCAGTGGCCAAGCCGGTTGAAATTGCCCCCGACATTGGCGTGGAGCAGCGACGACCAGACATAGACGAAGCCGATATAGGCCTGCATCACCGACGGGCTGAATCCCAGCGTGAAAAGCGGCAGCGAGGTGATCGCGCGCAGCAGGATGATCTCGACGAAATGCATCCGCGACCCCGCGAGCCAGTCCATCGACTTCGCGCTGTGGTGCACCGCGTGGAAGCCCCAGAGGAAGGGGTAGCGGTGGAAGGTGCGGTGGAACCAGTATTGCACCATGTCCGACGCGACGAGCACGATCAGGAACTGGACGATCCACGGCAGCGACGCGACGCCGGCGCGGAAGGCGTCCCAGTTGTTGGTATGCGCGTTGACGAACTGCTGCGGCGCGAGCGCGAGGAAACCCAGCACCTGCACGAACATCGTGCTGACGAGATAGTAAAAGAGATCCTCGCGCCATTCGGTGCGGAACAATCGCTGCGCACGGCGGTGCGGAAAGGCGCGTTCGAGCGGCGCGAACATGAAGCCGGTGACGAGCAGGTTGACGACGAAAAAGTCGAGCCCGAAGAAGATACCCCAGTCGCGCGTCTCCTGCGGCTGGACGTTCGCGCCGCCGAGCAGGACTGCCGCCAGCCCGATCATCAGCGCGGTGAGCCCTAGGACTTTGCGGGGCCGCAGCAGCAGGCTGAGCAGCGACAGGCCGTAGCTGGTCAGCAACACGAGATGCACGGCGCCGCGGAAGCCGGTCCAGGTCTTGACGACCTCCAGTTCGGGCGTGGCGAACCAGCCGGGAAAGCGCAGCGCGATCACCATGAAGAAGCCGCTGATCGCGAACAACAGCCCGAAAAAGCCCGACAGCCACCCGCTGCCGAACCGCCGCACTTCGGTGTGCGATTCGAGGTCGCGCATCAGATTGTGGAGATAATCACGCTTTGCCATGTCGCCCCTTCACAGCATTTCGTGGCGGCCGTCTGTGACGGCGCGCACGGTCCTTATAGCTCCTCCCTGTGGCGAAGCCATGGGGAGGTGGCAGCGGCGTAGCCGCTGACGGAGGGGCTATTGGCGCGACGTCGCAGCCCCTCCACCACCCGCATGGCGGGCGGTCCCCCTCCCCATCGCTTCGCGACAGGGAGGATCATCACCCCGCCGCCGCTACAATCTCTGCCCATTCGGCCTCGTCGATCACGCGGATGCCTAGCGCGCTCGCCTGTTTGAGCTTCGATCCGGCGCCCGGTCCCGCGACGACGAGATCGGTCTTCGCGCTGACGCTTCCCGCCGCCTTGGCCCCCAGCGCCTCGGCCTGCGCTTTCGCCTCGTCTCGGCTCATCGTTTCGAGCTTGCCGGTAAAGACCACCGTCATCCCCGACACTTCGCTCTCGCGCGTCTCGACCACATAGGGCGGCGGCGACACTTCGGAAAGCAGGTCATCCCAAAGAGCTCGGTTGTGCGGCTCGTGGAAGAAGTCGCGGAGCGCTTCGTTGACTGCGACGCCAACGCCGTCGATTTCGAAATAGTTAGACGGTGCGGCTATTCGCGCTCCACCTTCCACGCGATACATTTCATGCATTTCCTCAACCGCTGCCCGCAGCGTCTGCAATGTGACGAACCTCTTTAGCAACTCGCGGGCCGTCACCGCGCCGATGTGGCGGATGCCGAGCCCGAACAGCAGCCGCGCCGCGTCGGGCGACCGCTTCGCCTCAATCGCGGCCAACAGATTGTCGACCGACTTTTCCTTCCACCCTTCGCGTGCCAGCAGCGCGTCGCGGTGGTTCTTCAGCCGGAAGATGTCCGCTGGCCCCTTGTCGAGCCAGCCGAGATCGAGAAATTCCTGGATGCTCTTCTCGCCCAATCCCTCGATATCGAGCGCGCCGCGGCTGACGAAGTGGCGGAGACGCTCGAACTTCTGCGCGTTGCAGATCAGGCCGCCGGTGCAGCGGACGTCGACCTCGCCCTCCTCGGCTACCGCCTCGCTGCCGCACACGGGGCAATGGTCGGGGAAGATGTAAGCGGCGCGCTCCTCGTTGCGGGTCAGATTCTCGACCACCTGCGGGATCACGTCACCCGCGCGCTGGATCACGACGCGGTCGCCGGGGCGGACGCCGAGGCGGCCGATCTCGTCGCGGTTGTGGAGCGTGACGTTCGAGACGACGACCCCGCCGACGGTGACGGGGGTAAGCCGTCCCACCGGCGTCAGCTTGCCGGTGCGGCCGACCTGGATGTCGATCGCCTCGAGCGTCGTCTGTGCGCGTTCGGCAGGAAATTTATGCGCGATCGCCCAGCGCGGCGCCTTTGCGACGAAGCCCAGCCGCTGCTGCCAGTCGAGCCGGTCGACCTTATAGACGACGCCGTCGATGTCATAGGGCATCTCGGCGCGCTCGGCCTCGATCGTCCGGTAATGCGCCAGCACCTCGGCGACGCTCTCGAAGCGCTTCAGCAGCGGCGAGACGGGGACGCCCCATGCCGCAATCCGCTGCATCATGTCGAACTGGGTGTCGGCAGGAACCGCGCTCGCCTCGCCCCAGCCATGCGCAAGGAAGCGCAAAGGGCGCGATGCGGTGACGCCCGCGTCCTTCTGGCGCAGCGATCCAGCCGCCGCGTTGCGCGGGTTGGCGAACTGGCGGACGGCCGCGGGATCGAATTCCTGCCCGCGCTGCGCGGCAAGCGCCCTTCCCTCCTCCATCAACCGCGCGTTCAGCGCCGCAAAATCGGACTTGGCCATATAGACCTCGCCCCTGATCTCGAAGACGTCGGGCGCCTCGCCCGTCAGCTCCTGCGGAATATCGCCGATCGTGCGAACATTGGCGGTCACATCCTCGCCCACCGCCCCGTCGCCGCGCGTCGCGGCCTGCACCAGCACGCCCCGTTCGTAGCGCAGCGAACAGGACAGCCCGTCGATCTTGTCCTCGGCGGTCAGCGCGACAGCCTCGCCCTCGCCGAGGTTGAGGAAGCGCCGCACCCGCGCGGCGAATTCCTCGACATCTTCGCCCGAAAAGGCGTTGTCGAGGCTCATCATCCGCACCGCGTGCGCGACCTTGGCGAGCGGCGAGCCTTCGACTGCGGCGCCGACGAGCCGGTTCGGGCTGTCGGCACGGATCAGGTCGGGGAAAGCCGCTTCGATTTCATTGTTGCGGCGGACGAGCGCATCATACTCCGCGTCCGAAATCTCGGGGCTGTCTTCGGCGTGATACAGCTTGTTGTGATGGGCGATCTGTTTCGCCAGCCGCATCAGTTCATTGGCGGCCTCGGCGGGGGAAAGCGATTCAATCTCGGTCATGCACCGGCTTTTGCCACCGGCTTGAACTCGGCGCGAGTACCAAATCCTGCAATAAGCGGACGACCTTTGGCGATCGCCGCCCGAACCTCGGGAAGCTGCAGCGATGCCATGTGCGCGTCCTTGCTGTCCCACAGCTCGACGATCCAGATCGCATCGGGGTTCACAGCGTCCTCGCCGATCAGATAGGCGATATTGCCGGGCATCGACCCCGCACCTTCGCCAAGGATCGCGACGAGCGCCGCGCGCTGCCCCGGCTGCGCGATCATCTGCCCGATGAGGCCATATTGCGGATCGGCGTCTTCCATCATGCCCTCCAGAGCCCGGACCTTCGCCGCGGGCAACAAGGCTGCCGCCATCGCCAGCATCGCGGCAAGATGCTCACGGCGGTTCACTTCGCGATCACCAGCACATGAACCTCGCGCCGGATGCGGAAGCCGAGCGATTCGTACAGGCCGATCGCGCCGGCATTGTCGGCATAGCTGTGCAGAAAAGGCGTCTCGCCGCGCGCAACCATTGCGCGCATGACATGGCCGATCAGCGAGCGCGCCAGGCCGCGCCCGCGACAATCCGCCCACGTCGAAACCCCGCTGACCTCGGCCATGCCGGGCACGAGGATGCGCTGCCCCGCCATCGCGAGCAGGCGGCCGTTTTCGCGGATCCCGAAAAATGGGCCGTAGCGGTGCGTTGCGGGGCCCCATGGTCCCGGCTTCGCATGGTCGGCAAGCGCCGCCATTTCCGATGCATCCGCCTCACCAAGCGCGACGATCGGCGGCTCGCCTTCGCGCGGTTCGGGCGGCGGACCTTCGGCGACCATCTGCGCGAGCACCGCGCGTTTGACCTCGCGCGTACCCGCCGGCACCGGCCACGGCTCGCCTTCGACGATCCAGAGTTCGCCGTCATCGGGCACCAGCGCCGCAAGCGCCGCCTGCGCCTCCGCGCCGGTATCGGCGGCAACCCCAAACACGCCGTAACCGCGATCGATCCGCTTCGCGCGGTCGCCCCCCTCGGCCAGATGTGCCTGCCGCCCGGTGAGCATTGTCCAGATCGGACGGTCGAGCGGATGCGCGGGCGCCATCGCGCGATCAGGCCTGTTCCATTGCCAGCGTTTCCGCCGCCGGGATCACCACGCCCTCCATCGCATGTTCGGCATAGGGGCCCGCGGGATCGACCCAGTGGAGAAAGAGATGCGCCGACCAGCGATTGGGGTTCGGCTGCGTCCGCCCGTGCAGGCGGTGGACGCCCTGATACAGCACCGCATCGCCCGGCAGCATCGGCACCGAACCATAGGTCTCGTCACCGAAATCGGGATCGGCGCGCTCGCGCGGGGTCTCGATATGCTGCGATCCGACCTCGAGCGGCCAGGGCTTGCCGTCGCTCGCGGCGAGCAGCAGCGACAGGCTGTGCTCGCAGGCGTAGCGGTCCGAATGGACGTGGCAGACGTCGCCCTGCCGGTACATGCGGAAATAGCAATAGGAGGGCTTGAGCGCGGTGCCGACGAGCGCGCTGACCGCGGGGGTCATCCCCCACAGGAAGGTCGACAGCGGCAGATAGTGGCGCCCGTAAATCTCGACCGCCTCGTTCGCGAGCAGCGCATGTTTGCGCTTCAGCCGGTCGAACGACACGCCGCCGCGCGTCAGGTCGCCCTTCATCATGCCGAGCAGCGCGTGCGTGACGTCGGTCGGCACGAAACCGGGCAACGCGAGATAGCCCTCTTCGCGGTAGCGTTCAGCCTGCCCGGTCATATCGTCTCCAGCAATCTCTCGGCCTGCGCGCGCGCCTCTGCGGTGACTTCGGCGCCCGACAACATGCGCGCGATTTCCTCGCGGCGGCCCGCTTCGTCAAGCGCGCGGACGCCGGTGCGCGTGACCGTGCCCTCGCTCGACTTGGCGATGATGAAATGCGACGCGCCCTTCGCCGCGACTTGCGGGCTGTGCGTGACCGCGAGCAATTGCTTGCCTCCCCGCGACAGGCGCGCGAGGCGTTCGCCGATCGCGCTCGCCACTGCGCCGCCGACGCCGCGGTCGATCTCGTCGAAGATGATCGTGTCGGCCCCGCCTTCCTCGGCAAGCGCGACCTTGAGCGCGAGGATGAAACGCGACAGTTCGCCGCCCGACGCGATCTTCGCGAGCGGCGCGAAGGGCGCGCCGGGATTGGTCGAGATGAGGAATTCGACGCGGTCGATGCCGTCGGCACCCCAGCGCTCGGCGGGGAGCCGTTCGACGGCGGTCCGGAATCGCGCCGCGTCGAGTTTCAGCGGCACGAGTTCGCCCGCCACCGCCGCGTCGAGCCGCGTCGCGGCTTTGGCGCGCAGGTCGGACAGCGCGGTCGCGGCGTGGGTATAGGCGGCCGCCGTCTCGGCCACCGCCGCTTCGAGCTTCGCGAGCCCCGCGCTGCCGCCCTCGATCGCATCGAGCCGCGCGGCGAGTTCGCCCGCCAGTTCGGCCAGCTCGTCGGGCTGGACCCCATGTTTGCGGGCCATCGCGCGCAGTTCGAACAGGCGCGTCTCGGCTGCCTCGAGCCGCTCGGGATCATATTCGAGCGCGCGCGCCGCTTCGTGCAACTTCGTTTCGGCATCGTCGGCGTCGATGATCGCGCGGTCGAGCGCCGCGAGCGCCTCGGCGAGCAGCGGGTGATCGCCCGCGAGCCGGTCGAGCCGTCGCGCCGCGCCGCGCAGCAGCGCGGGACCGCCGTCGCTGCCGTCGAAGGCTTCTAGGATCGTGCCGAGGTCGCCCGCAATCTTCTCGCCCTTCTGCATCGCGGCGCGCGCCTCGGCGAGCTCGGCTTCCTCGCCCGGCTGCGGGTCGAGCGTCTGCAGTTCGGCGACGCAATGTTCGAGCCATTCGCGGTCGCGTGTCGCTTCGGATATCGCCGCCTTTGCCGCTGCCAGCCTTTCTTCTGCGCCGCGCCAGGCCGCGTGCGCCACTGCCACGGCGCCGGTATCCGCGCGTGCATAGGCGTCGAGCAGGGCGCGGTGGCCCGCGGGCGCGAGCAAGCCGCGATCGTCGTGCTGGCCGTGGATTTCGACCAGATACCCCCCGACCTCGCGCAGCAGCGCCGCCGAACAGGGCTGGTCATTGAGGAAGGCACGGCTGCCGCCATCCGCCTTCAGCGTCCGGCGGATCAACAGCGGCTCGCCGGGTTCCAGCGCGACATCGTTCTCCGCCAGCAGCGCGGCGAGCGGCGTCCCTTCGGCCGGGGGCGTGAAACTCGCGGTCACCTGCGCCTTGTCCGTGCCCTGCCGCACCAGCGCGCTGTCGGCGCGCATCCCGAGCGCGAGGCCCAGCGCGTCGAGCAGGATCGACTTGCCCGCGCCGGTCTCGCCCGTCAGCACGCCCAGACCGGCCTCGAAATCGAGATCGAGCCGTTCGATCAGAACGATATTGGCGATGGACAAGGCGGTCAGCATGTCCCGCTCTTACCGCAGAACAAAATGCGAATCTATTCCCCGAACCGCATCACGCCGTCGGCGCGTGCTTCCGCATCAGGTCGTAGGCGCGGTCGTACCATTTGCTGCCCGGATAGTTGGCGCCGAGCACGGCCGCCGACTTCTTCGCTTCCTCGGGAATGCCGAGCGCGAGATAGCATTCGGTCAGGCGATAGAGCGCCTCGGGCGTGTGGCTCGTCGTCTGGAATTTTTCGGTCACTTCGCGGAAGCGGATCGACGCGGCGAGCCAGTTCGAGCTGCGTTCGTAGAAGCGGCCGATCTCCATCTCCTTGCCCGCGAGATGGTCCTGCACCAGGTCGACCTTGAGGCGCGCGTCGGCGGCGTAGCGGCTGTCAGGATAACGGCGGATCACCTCGCCCAGCGCATTCTTTGCCTGCTCGGTAATCTTCTGGTCGCGCGTCACGTCGCTGATCTGCTCGTAATAGCTGAGGCCGATCAGATAATAGGCGTAGGGCGCGTCCTTGTTGCCCGGGTGGATCGACAGGAAGCGCTGCGCCGCCTCGATCGCCGGGGTATATTCGCGGTCCATATAGTAACTGAACGCGCTCATCAGCTGCGCGCGGCGCGCCCAGGGCGAATAGGGATGCTGGCGCTCGACTTCGTCGAACAGCGCCGCCGCAACCTTGTACTGCTTGCGCTCGAGCCGGTCCTGCGCCGCGCGGTACAGCGTGTTGACGTCGCGCGCGACATAGCGCGTGTCCTTCTTGACCCCCGAACCGCCCGCGCAGGCGGCCAGCAGCGGCGAAATGACGAGAGCGGCGGCGAGCAGGCGCGTCGTGGCGCGCAGGGGGGAACGCTGAATCATGGCTGCGGTATAGCCACAGCGCGGATGAACGCAAAATAAATGATGGCATGCCCGCGCGCCTTTGCCCGGCGGGTCAGCTGCCCCCCGTCACGCAGCCTTTCGGTGCCTCGGCGGGCGCGGGGACGCGGCGGGCGGAGACGATCTTCACCGCTGGTTCGATCATCTGCCCCTTCATGGCGCCCTCGCCCGCGGTCGCCGACACGGGCAGCGCGTAGATTTTCTCGGCGACATCGCGGCCCGCGACCATCTCGCCGAACACCGCGAAGCCCGCATTGTCGCCGGGCGCCTTGGGATCGGCCTCGAACCCCGGGATGTTGCTGAGCAGCAGGAAGAAGTCGGTGGTCGCGTCGCCGGGCGCGAGCCGCGCCATCAACAGCGCGCCGTCGCAGCTCTTGAGCCCCGTCACGTTGGTCGGCTCGTGCGCGATCGGCGGAAAATTCTTGCGCGCATCGCCGCGGTTGCCCGCCTGCACCAGCTTGCTGTCGGGGCCCCAGCTGCGCGTCGTGCGATAAAAGGAAAAGCCATCCATGCGCTTGGTGTCGACATAGCGGAGGAAGTTGGCGGCGGTGACCGGGGCGCGCTTGTTCTCGATCCGCACGACGATCGTCCCTGCGTCGGTGACCAGCGCCACATACGGCCGCGTGTCGGGCTCGTCGGCCCTCGGCGGCACCGGAAGCGGCGGCGGCGGCGGCGGAGGCGCCATCATCGGCGGGGGCGGGGGAACCGGCTGCGGAGCAGGCGCGGGCGCCGCGCTTGCGATGGCAATCGACAGGATCAGCGTTTCGAACATCATGGAATCACTCTGAGTGCGGACAAGGTCGGCACCGACGCTATACACAGTTTACGGCTGCGCCAAGCGAGCCCGCCATCGTTCAACCATATGGTTGACAATAAAATCCGACTCGTCAATATTCAACCACATGGTTGAACATGATTCGCATAGCCTCGACACGATCTTCCACGCGCTCGGCGATACGACGCGGCGCCAAATGCTCGGCGAACTCGCCGCGGGCGAACGCACCGTCGGCGAGCTTGCCGAACCCCACGCGATGTCGCTCGCGGCGGCGTCCAAGCATATCAAGGTGCTCGAGGCGGCGGGGCTGATCCGCCGCGACGTTCGCGGGCGCACCCATGTCTGCAGCCTCGATCCGGCCCCACTGATGAGCGCCCACCAGTGGCTCGGCATCTATCGCCGCTTCTGGACCGACCGCCTCGACACCCTCGAAGCACTGCTCCGCAATCCCCCACCCCTGCCCCCGGAAAGCCCCTCCCCGGGAAAGAAGGAGAATGACGATGACCGCCATGCTGACCGATGACGCCTATGGCACGCTGACCGAGCCCGCGACGCTGACCCTCCAGCGCCTGCTTCCCGGCCCGATCGAGCGCGTCTGGGCCTATCTCACCGACGGCGAGCTGCGCCGCCAATGGCTCGCCGCAGGCGCGATGGAGGAGAAGGTCGGGGCGCCGGTCGAATTCGTCTGGCGCAACGATACCCTGACCGACCCGCCCGGCGAACGCCCCGAAGACATGGCCGAGGAGCATCGCATGACGTGCGAGGTCACCGCGATCGACGGCCCGCACAGCCTGTCGGTCACGTGGGGCAGCACCGGCGGCGTGACCTTCACCCTTGAAGAACAGGGCGAGGATGTCTTGCTGACCATCGTCCACCGACGAATCGAGGACGTCACCGTCCGCCTGAACGTCAGCGCGGGCTGGCACGCGCATGTCGATCTGCTCGAAGCGCGGCTGCGCGGCGCGACCCCCGCGCCGCATTGGGACAATTGGCTCCGGCTGCGCGCCGACTATGCCGAGCGCTTCGCGCGCTGATCCCCCGACCGCGTGTGAAGGGAAGGGGGCGCCCGCGCGGCCCCTTCCTTCCCGGTCGATCGGTCAGGCCGCCCACTCCGCGGGGTCGGGCTCCTCGCCGATCAGCGCGAGGCCGTGCGCGATCGAGGTCAGTTCGCCGCCCGACGCGATGCGCTCGGCCCCGAACCGGCGGTCGAAGATCGCGCGGATCGCCGGAATCAGCGACGAACCGCCGGTCAGGAAGATGCGATCGATCGCGCGCGCCTCGACGCGCGCCTTGGCGAGCGCCGCGTCCATCGCGGCCTCGATGCGCACCAGGTCGTCGGCGATCCACGCCTCGAAATCGGCGCGGCGTACCGTCGCGGCGATCTCGACGTCGCCGCCCGTGAAGCGGAATTCGGCCTCCTCGCTGCCCGAAAGCGCGCGCTTGGCCTTGCCCACCGCATCATAGAGCGGAAAACCCTGCTCATGCTCGATCAGCGCGATCATCCGGCCGATCGGTTCGGGCTCGATCGCGTCACGCTGCAGGCGCTTCAGTTCGTCGATCGTCCGCCGGTTGCGCATCATCGCGAGCCGCGACCAGTCGGCGAAGTCGGAGAAATAGCCGCCGGGGATTTCGAGGATTTTGTCGAACGAGCGATAGCGGCCACCCTTGCCGAGCAATGGCAGGACAAGCTTGTCGACGATGCGCTGGTCGAAGCGGTCGCCGGCGATCGCGACGCCCGACGAGGCGAGCGGGACGCAGCGGCGCGGGCTTCCGGGCGCGGCGATGCGGACGATCGAGAAGTCCGTCGTGCCGCCGCCGAAGTCGGCGACGAGGATCGTCGCGGGTTCGGTCAGCCGCGAGGCATAGCTGTGCGCCGCGCCGAGCGGTTCGTGGACATAGAAAAGTTCGATGCCGAACTGACCGAGCATGGCGTCGTACCGCTGCCGCGCCAGCGCGGGGTCGGCGCGCGCGCCCGCATATTCGACCGGCCGTCCGACGATGACGCGGCGCGGCCGCTGATCGAGGCGGCCACCCGCATGCGCAACGAGCCGCTGGAGGAACAGGCGCCCCATGTCCTCGAAGCGGAACGGCTTGCCGAAGATCGTCGCGCGCTCGAACAGCGGGCTCGCCGCGACGCTCTTGAACGACTGGACGAAACGGCTGTCGAGCGGCGACTGGAGATATTCGGAAATCGCCCACGGCCCGGCTTCGGACGCGACCCCCTGCCACGCGCGCTCCTCTTCCCAGAAGCAGAGCGCGGACCGGAACACCGGGCCGGTCGCCCCGTCGCCCGCGAAGTCGACGAGATGCGATCCGCCCTGCCCGTCGGCGAGCGCGACGACGGTGTTCGTCGTGCCGAAATCGAGGCCGAGCGCCGTCGCCGTCGCATTGCTGTCCATGATCTGTCCTGTGCCGGCCGGTGTGCGAGGGGCGGCGCCTATTGCACAGCGCGGCCGGTGGGGCAAGCCGGGCGGCGATCAGCCTGCGGGCGGCTGGAAAGCCGTCCTTGCCCGTTCGGCTTCGGCCCGGATCGCGCAGCCCTCGGCATGGTCGTTGATCAGCCCCATCGCCTGCATGAAGGCGTGCACCGTCGTCGGTCCGACGAACTTCCAGCCGCGCTTCTTCAGGTCTTTCGACATCGCAACCGACGCGGGCGAGGTCGAGGCGAGAAAGGGAATATCGCCGCGCGGTTCGAAACCCCAGACATAGGCCGCGAGCGAACCTGCCTCGTGCACCAGATCCTGCGCGCGGCGAGCATTGTTGATGACCGCCTCGATCTTGCCGCGGTGCCGGACGATCCCGGCATCGTGCAGCAGCCGTTCGACGTCGCTTTCGTTGAAATCCGCGATGCGGTCGAAATCGAAACCGGCGAACGCCGCGCGAAAATTTTCGCGCTTCATCAGGATCGTCCGCCAGCTGAGGCCCGACTGGAAGCCTTCGAGACTCAATTTCTCGAACAGCCGCCGGTCGTCGGCGACGGGAAATCCCCATTCGCGGTCGTGGTAGGCGATATAATCCTCCGACGCCGCACACCAGCCGCAGCGCGCGATGCCGTCGGAAGCGGTGAAGAGCGTCATAGCCAGCCTCGCATCATGTTCACGATATGTTCCCCTATCGCGGCCGGCTTCCAGCTCCAAGGCAGAATGCCAGGGCCCGACCACGCTGCCGAGATTCACCGCTCCACGCGCGTGGTCGGGAATGGCCGGAAACGATTGGTTGTGGACATCTCTGCGCAGGCGGCTTCGAATGAGTTTCTCGCAGAGGTCGCAGAGACGAGCTGTTCTCCTCTGCGGTCTCTGCGGCCTCTGCGCGAAATATTTGGGAAGCGGCGTTCGGCCGGAATCGACCGGTTGCGCCCCCATTGTCATACTTGGTCATCCCCGCGAAAGCGGGAACCCAGGGCTAGGCCAGCCGACGCACGCTCTGGGTCCCCGCTTTCGCGGGGATGACGAAAATGGGGAACGTCCGCTCACCGCCCGCCTTCGTCAAAAAAAAGGGGCCGCCTTTCGGCAGCCCCTTCTCTGTTCCGTATCGGAAGGACTTAGTCCTTCAGGAAGTCGGGCACATGGCCCTGATCTTCCGGACCGTCTTCCGAACGCTCGCGGCGCGGGCCGCGATCACCGCGGTCGCCGCCGTCACGGCGGGGGCCGCGATCGCGGTCACGGCCACCACCGCCACGCGGGCCGCGGTCACCGTCACGGCGCGGACCCCGATCGCCGCGCGGGCCGCGGTCTTCGCGGGGCTCGCGCGCCGGGCGGGTGTCTTCCAACTCTTCGCCGGTTTCCTGATCGACGACGCGCATCGACAGACGGACCTTGCCGCGCGGGTCGATCTCGAGCACCTTGACCTTGACGTCCTGGCCTTCGCTGAGGACGTCGGCGACCTTCTCGACGCGCTCGTTCTTGATTTCGCTGACGTGGACGAGACCGTCCTTGCCGCCCATGAAATTCACGAACGCACCGAAATCGACGAGGTTGACGACCTTGCCGTCATAGATCTTGCCGACTTCGGCTTCCTCGACGATGCCGGCGATCCACTTGCGGGCCGCTTCGATCTGGGTGAGGTCGCTCGACGAGATCTTGATCAGACCTTCGTCGTCGATGTCGACCTTGGCGCCGGTGGTCGCGACGATCTCGCGGATCACCTTGCCGCCGGTGCCGATGACGTCGCGGATCTTCGCCTTGTCGATCTGCATCGTCTCGATGCGCGGCGCGTGCGCCGACAGTTCGCTGCGGGTTTCGCCGAGCGCCTTGTTCATCTCGCCCAGGATGTGCGCGCGGCCTTCCTTCGCCTGGTTGAGCGCGGCTTCGAAGATCTCGCGCGTGATGCCCGCGATCTTGATGTCCATCTGCATCGTGGTGATGCCTTCGGACGTGCCCGCAACCTTGAAGTCCATGTCGCCGAGGTGATCCTCGTCGCCCAGGATATCGCTGAGGATCGCATAATCCTGGCCCTCGAGGATCAGGCCCATCGCGATGCCCGAGACGGGACGCTTGATCGGCACGCCGGCGTCCATCATCGCGAGCGAACCGCCGCAGACCGACGCCATCGACGACGAACCGTTCGATTCGGTGATGTCGCTGGTGAGGCGGATCGTATAGGGGAATTCGTCCTTCGTCGGCAGCACGGGGTGCAGCGCACGCCATGCCAGCTTGCCGTGACCGACTTCGCGGCGGCCGGGCGCGCCGAAGCGGCCGACTTCACCGACCGAATAGGGCGGGAAGTTATAGTGCAGCATGAAGTGCTGGTACGACAGGCCGTTGAGGCCGTCGATCATCTGCTCGGCGTCCTTGGTGCCCAGCGTGCAGGTCGCGATCGTCTGGGTTTCGCCGCGGGTGAACAGCGCCGAGCCGTGCGCGCGGGGCAGGAAGTGCGTTTCGGCGACGATCGGGCGGATCTGCGTGGTGGTGCGGCCGTCGATGCGCTTGCGTTCCTTCAGGATCGCGGTGCGGACGATTTCGGCTTCGAGCTTCTTGGTGAGCTTGATGCCCGCCATCACCGCCTGCGGGTCGAGCCCGTCCTCGGCGAACATCGCCTTCGCCTTGTCGCGCGCCGCGTTGAGGGCGTTCGAGCGCGCCGACTTGTCGGTGAGCTTGTAGGCGGCCGCAATATCCTTGCCGATCAGCTTCTTGAGCTTGTCCTTGAGCGCGGCGTTGTCGTCCGAAGGCGCGATCTCCCAGGGTTCCTTCGCGGCCTGTTCGGCGAGCTTGATGATCGCCTTGACGACCTCCTTGCACGCATCGTGCGCGAACATCACCGCGCCCAGCATGACCTCTTCCGACAGCTCGTTGGCTTCGGATTCGACCATCATCACCGCGTCGTGCGTCGCCGCGACGACGAGGTCGAGGTCGCCTTCGGCAACCTGCTCGTCGGTGGGGTTCAGGATATATTCGCCGTTCAGATAGCCGACGCGCGCCGCGCCGATGGGGCCCATGAAGGGGACGCCCGAAATGGTGAGCGCGGCCGACGCGGCGACCATCGCGAGGATGTCGGGCTCGTTATGGCCGTCATAGCTCAGCACCTGGGCAATGGCGTTGATCTCGTTATAGAAACCTTCGGGGAACAGGGGGCGGATCGGACGGTCGATCAGGCGGCTGACCAAAGTTTCCTTTTCGGTCGCGCCGCGTTCGCGCTTGAAGAAGCCGCCCGGGATGCGGCCGGCGGCCGAATATTTTTCCTGATAATGGACGGTGAGCGGGAAGAAGTCCTGCCCGTCCTTCACCGACTTCGCGGCGGTCACCGCGCACAGGACGACCGTTTCGCCCAGCGTCGCCATCACGGCGCCGTCGGCCTGACGGGCAACCTTGCCCGTTTCGAGAGTCAGCGTTTCACCGCCCCACTCGATCGATACTTTTTTCACGTCAAACATGTGGTTTCCTTCGCCCGCCGGGCCCTATGCCGGGCGGGGCCTCTGATTCCGGGCAATCCGGCCCGGGGCGGTGTAGGGCGTCTGTCTGCCCTGATGGCGGTCCCGCCGGATGCGGGAGCGGCCCAAACTCTTTTCGTCATCCCCGCGAAAGCGGGGACCCAGTTCTGCCAGTGCGGTATGGAACCGCGCTGGATCCCCGCCTGCGCGGGGATGACATAATACGCAAACGGCCCCCGAAAGGGGGCCGAGCGATTATGTCACTTGCGAAGACCCAGCTTCGCGATCAGCGCCTGGTAGCGGTCCTCGTCCTTCTTGCGGAGATAGTCGAGAAGGCTGCGGCGCTTGTTGACCATCATCAGCAGCCCGCGGCGGCTGTGGTTGTCCTTGTGATGCGCCTTGAAATGCTCGGTCAACGTATTGATGCGGTCGGTCAGGATCGCAACCTGGACTTCCGGCGAACCGGTATCGCCCTTTTCGCGGGCATTGTCCTTGATGACTTCGGCTTTGCGCTCTGCGGTAATCGACATATTTCTTCCTTCGAACATCCTGTCATATGTTGAAGCCCCGCACGACTTTCAGCGTTCCCGCCAAAGCCTCGATCAGGGCGACCGGCCGACTATCGGCATCGCGTCCCCAATAGAGCCCGTCGTGCGTGCTTTCCCCGGTCCAGACGCGACCCTGACGGATCGCCCCTGCCGCTTCCGGGGAAAGGTTCAGAGCCGGGATGTCGACCAGCCCTGCCTCGAGCGGCAGAATGATATCTGATTGCGCGGCGCCTTGGCCGAAAGCGTTCAATTTGTCCAGCGAAATCGCTTGCCGCAAGTCGAACGGCCCCGCGCGCACACGGCGAAGCATGGTGACATGCCCGACGCTACCCACCGCCCGCGCAATGTCGCGGGCAAGGCTGCGGATATAGGTGCCCTTCGAGACATGGGCGGTGAGCGTGATGGAGGCGAGCCGCGCCTCTTCTGCTTCGTCACCCCGGACTTGATCCGGGGTCCATTCTTCGGCCGCTGCAATGGATGCCGGATCAAGTGTCGAACGAGGCACGCGACTCGTTCGACCATGATGAAGACTGAAGACCGTCACCGCCCGCGCCTTCATCTCGACCGTTTCGCCAGCCCGCGCACGGTCATAGGCCCGCTGCCCGTCGATCTTGATCGCGGAGTAAGCGGGTGGCACCTGCTCGATCGCCCCGGTAAAGCGCGGCAGCACCGCCTCGACCTCGGCGAGCGTCGGCCGCACGTCGCTGGCCGCAACCACCTCGCCTTCGGCATCGAGCCCGGCGGTCTCGGTCCCGAACTGCACGGTGAACTCATAGACCTTGCTGGCATCGAGCATCCGCCCGCACAGCTTCGTCGCCTCGCCGAGCGCGATCGGCAGCACCCCCGACGCCAGCGGGTCGAGCGTGCCGCCATGGCCGACCTTGACCTTGCCAAGCCCCGCCTCGCGGCAGACCCGCTTAACCGCGGCGACCGCCTGCGTCGAACCGAGCCCCACGGGTTTGTCGAGAATGATCCAGCCGTTCATCCTGCGCGCCCTGCTGGCGCGCGGGGCGCTTGTCAATTTGCCTCGGCGGCTTTCATCGCCTTTGCGGCTTCCGCGGCCGCTTTCCGTTCGGCCTTGGTCGGCGGCGGCGCCGACGTCACGAAGGAGACAAGCTGGCAACGCTCGCGACCGACCAGAATCGCCGCGAACCTGTCGAGCTGCGACGTGCCGCGATTGTCGATGCCGATGCCGTGCGCGAAATCAAGGTCGCGGCAGATCGTCGCGAACTTGCCGTAATACCAGTCGCGATGGCGGCTCTGAATCCAGATGCCGTCATCGCCATCGGCTTCCCACGTCTTGATCGTCGCATCGTTCGGAAAGGCGATGCTCGATTCGACGCCGAGCGGGCGCGGCTCGTCGGCGGGCCTGGCAAACACGGGCGAAGCGGCGGGGAGAAGCAGGACGGCGGCGAGTGCAAAGGAGAGCGTCTTATTCATGTCCGGGTCTTTCGATTCACGAATCCCTGCCCTGCCCGGTCCCATAGCAACTGGACCCTGAACCCGGGCTGACCCTCCAGAGGCTCATGCGCGCGCCCTCCATTCGTCCGCAAGCAGCGACCACAGCCCGGTATCGCGGACATGGCCCGTCCAGGTGATGCGTTCGGCGCGCAGCACCCCCTCCTTGGTGCAGCCGAGCTTTGCGACGGCAGCCTGGGACCGCTTGTTGCGTTCGTCGATGCGAAACTCGATGCGGCGGATGCCGACGGCAAAGGCATGATCGATCATCAAGCGTTTGAGCCGTCCGTTGAACCCCGTGCCGCGTGCGTCGGGATGGATATAGCTGTTGCCGATCTCGATCGTCTGCGCTGTCCAGTCGGGACGCAGCCAGGCGGTCATCCCGACGAGCCGGTCGCCGCCGAAAATCGCATAGGGCATCCGGCTTTCGTGTCCGATCAGCGCCGCGAAGCTCGCATCGAAATGTGCGGGATCGAAGCTCGACGAATAGATCGGCCAGATGTCGGCGTCGGCGGCGCAGGCGACGCGCAGCGGCTCGCGGTGCGGTTCGGCCAGCTTGACGAGACGCAGGTCGCCGTCGCCGAGTTCGGCATAGAGCGCGTCACGCATTGGCGCCTGCCGCGGTTGGTACGCTTGCCGCCTCGCGCCGCTTCTCCATGAAGTGGCGGCGGCACATCGCGACATAGCGGTCGTTGCCGCCGATCTCGGTCTGCGCGCCCTCCACGACCGCGCGGCCGCTGTCGTCGACGCGCAGGTTCATCGTCGCCTTGCGCCCGCATTCGCACACCGCCTTCAGTTCGACGAGCGCATCCGCGAGGCCGAGCAGCGCCGCAGATCCGGGAAAGAGCTCGGCCGCGAAATCGGTGCGCAGACCATAACAGAGCACCGGAATTCCAACCTCATCGGCGAGCCGGGCGAGATCCAGCACTTGCGCGCGGGTCAGGAACTGCGCCTCGTCGACCAGCACGCAGGCAAGCGGGCGTTCCATATTCTCGGCACTCACTGCTTCGAACAAATTGCTTTCGGGGTCGAACTTGTGCGCCTCGGCCATCAGCCCGATGCGGCTCGTTACCTGTCCCGCGCCGTAGCGGTCGTCGAGCGCCGCGGTCCACAGCATCGTCTCCATCCCGCGCTCGCGGTAGTTGAAGTCCGCCTGCAGCAGCGTCGTCGATTTGCCGGCGTTCATGCTGGCATAGTAGAAATAGAGCTTGGCCATTGCCGGCTGCTAGCCGCTCGTTTCGGGACTGGCAACGGGACTCCGCTCGGCGTCGCTTGACTCACCCACCACCCCTGCCATGCTGCGCAACAAAGATGCAGCATAAGAGTGGGGAGAGCTGCCATGCGGTTGATGCCGATAAGCGACGCGATGTTCCTGGTCGGGGAAAGCCGCGAAATGCCGATGCATATCGGCGGCATCAACCTCTACACGCTGCCCGACGATGTCGACGAGACCGAATGGCTGAACGACCAGCTCGCCCTGCTGCGCCAGTCGGAGGGACTCCGGCGGCCGTTCAGCGAGGTGCTCAAGCTCACCCCGCTCGGCCAGTACGGCCCGATCCGCCTCGAACCCGACCGCGACATCGACATGCATTACCATGTCCGCAGCGCCGCGCTGCCCAAACCGGGGCGCTATCGCGAAATGTTCGAGCTTGCCTCGCGGCTGCACTCGGGGCTGCTCGACCGCACCCGGCCGCTATGGGAAATCACGTTGATCTCGGGCCTGCCGAACCGGCAGATCGCGACCTTCAAGAAAATTCACCACGCGCTGATGGACGGCGCGGCAAGCATCCATTTCTATAATTCGATGCTGTCGCCCGATCCCAAGGAGCGGCGCGCCTATTCGCCGCTCTCGGTCGAAGCCTATGAGGCGTATAAACGCCAGTTCCCCGCGCCGAAAAAGCCGCCGCGCCCGAACCTGATGGACATCAAGGCGATCGGCGATTTCCTGAAGGAGCAATGGGGCAACAGCGTCGGGGTGACAAAGGCGATGAACCAGTATCTCGCCGCGATGTTCGGCCTTGGCGGCGACGGGCTGGTCACGCCCTTCGCCGGGGTACCGCGCACCAGCTTCAACCGCAACATCACCGGCGCCCGCCGCTTCGTCGCGCAAAGCTGGTCGCTGGAGCGCGTACGCGCGGTCGGCAAGGCCTATGACGGGACGATCAACGACGCGGTGCTCGGCATGTGCGCGGGCGCGATGCGCAAATATCTGCAATCGCTGAACGAACTGCCCGACAAGCCGCTGAAGGCGATGGCGCCGGTGTCGATCCGGCCCAAGGACGACATCGATTCGGGTAATTCGGTCGCCTCGGTCACCGCCAATCTCGCAACGCACATCGATGACCCGGCGGAACGGATGGCGGCGATCCAGGAATCGATGAATTCGGCCAAGGCACAGCTTCGCGCGATGACGGCGGGACAGATCCAGCTCTACACCGCGATTACCAGCTTCCCGATGATGCTGACCGCGCTGACCCGCACCGCCGACAAATTCCCCGCCTATTCGGTGACGATCTCGAACGTCCCCGGCCCGCGCGAGCAGATGTACTGGAACGGCGCGCGGCTCGACGGCATGTATCCTGCGAGCATTCCGGTCGACGGCATGGCGATGAACATCACCCAGGTGTCGAATTTCAAGAACATCGACTTCGGCATCACCGCCTGCCGCCGCAGCGTTCCGCACGCGCAGCGGATGATCGACTATCTGGAGGAAGCGCTGGTCGAGCTGGAAGTGGCAGCGGGGATCAAGAAGGGGAAATAGCGAACCTCAGGCCTATACGATCCAGCGGTCCTGAACCGCCACGACCCGCCATTTCCCGTCTTCCTTCCGGAGCGCATATCCGGTTCCCTTGCCGCACATGTCTCCGCAATTCCAACCGACTTCGACAAAAGCGACGTCGCCCACCAGCCAAGGCGCAAGATCGGTCCAGACATGATGTTGCCGCGTGACGGCGAGCAGCTTTATGCGATGACGAACCGACTGTTCGTCGAGCCCCGATGGCGGTATCCTCTGTCCCTTCCACCGCGAAGCCTCGATTTGAAGACGCCAGAGATGTTCTGCAGCAGACGATGCTCCATCCTCGAAACCCGTAGCCCTGCCTCGCGCATCTCTTCTCCGGTCCGCGAGCAGCTTCGCGGCATCTTGCCATGACGCAAGCAACATCGGACCGATCTCGCTCTGCCGATCGAACGCGATCGGATGACATCGGACGGGCTCCGTGACTTCGCCGCAAGGCGTTGCGTCCGCTATCCTGATATGCTCCATTTTCGCAGCGTCCGGCATCAAGGGCTCCGTATCGAGCTGATACTCGGCAGCCATCGACTGAAGCTCATAGTCGCCAACGGCCTCGATGATGTCGAGCGCATCGCTGCGCGAAGGGCGACTGATTTGCGGGGGCAGAAAGCCCGGAGAGAGCGCAACACCGATTGCCACCAGGATCGCAACCACCAGCGGCGCGACCTGCCTCATTCGTCCTCGCCATTTTCCAGATCGCGCGCCACCTTCGGATCGCGCAGCAATTTGTCGATATGGCTCGCCTCGTCGAAGCTTTCGTCGGGCAGGAACTTCAGTTTCGCGGCATATTTCATGCGGATGCGGTGAGCGACCTCGCGCTGAAGGTAGGCGGTGTTGGTGCGCAGTGCCTTGATCACCGCCTCTTCGTCGCGGCCGAGCAGCGGCTTCACGAACACCGTCGCGTGACGCAGGTCGGGCGACATACGCACTTCTGTGATGCTCACCGGATGCTTCGCAAGGACGTCATCGTGCACATCGCCGCGCTGGAGGATTTCGGAGAGGACGTGGCGCACCTGCTCGCCCACGCGCAATACGCGGACCGAGGGGCCGGACTGGGTTTCGTTATGACGCATATATCGTTCCTGCTGCACCCCCGCGCCGGCGGGGGTGCAGGGATGGCTTGATTACAGCGTGCGTTCGCGTTCCTCGACCTCGAATACTTCGAGGTTGTCGCCCGGCTTGATGTCGTTGGTGTCGGCCAGCACGACACCGCATTCCAGGCCGGCGCGCACTTCGGCGACGTCGTCCTTGAAGCGGCGGAGCGAGGCGATCGTCGTCGCCGAAATGATGACGTCGTCGCGGGTGAGACGCGCGTGCAGCCCCTTGCGGATGACGCCTTCGAGCACCAGCAGACCCGCCGCCTTGTCGCGCTTGCCGGCCGGGAAGACGTCCTTGACTTCGGCGCGGCCGACGACGTTTTCGATGCGCTCCGGACCCAGCTCACCCGCCATTTCCTTCCGGACCTCGTCGGTCAGGTGATAGATGACGTCATGATACATGAAGCGCACTTTTTCGCGCTTCGCGATCTCGCGCGCCTTGGCGTTCGGGCGGACGTTGAAGCCGATGATCGGCGCGCCGGTGGCGGCCGCCAGCGTCACGTCGCTTTCGGTGATCGCACCGGCGCCCGACTGGAGCACACGGACGCGGATCTCGTCGGTCGAGATCCTGTTGAGCGCATTGACGATCGCTTCGACCGAACCCTGCACGTCGCCCTTGATGACCACCGGATATTCGATGACCTTCGCCTTGTCGGCGAGCGCCTCGAACATGCCCTCGAGGCTGACCGGTGCCTGCACCGTCCGCTTCTTGAGCGCTTCGCTCTGGCGATAGGCGGCGACTTCGCGTGCACGGGCTTCGTTCTCGACGACGGTGAGCGTATCGCCCGCCATCGGCACGCCGCCGAGGCCGAGAACCTCGACCGGCATCGAGGGTCCGGCTTCCTTTACCTGCTTGCCCTGGTCGTCGATCAGCGCGCGGACGCGTCCGCTTTCGGCGCCGCAGACGAAGATGTCGCCCACCTTCAGCGTGCCGCGACGGACGAGGATCGTCGCGACGGGGCCGCGGCCCTTGTCGAGCTTCGCCTCGACCACCGTGCCTTCGGCGGCGCGGTCGGGGTTCGCCTTCAATTCCATGATTTCGGCCTGCAACGCGATCGCGTCGAGCAGCTTGTCGAGGCCGGTCTTCTTCAGCGCCGACACTTCGACATTCTGGACGTCGCCGCCCATTTCCTCGACCACCAGCTCATGCTCGAGCAGGCGTTCGCGGACGCGCTGCGGGTTCGCGCCTTCCTTGTCGACCTTGTTGATCGCGACAATGATCGGCACGCCCGCCGCCTTCGCATGGTTGATCGCCTCGATCGACTGCGGCTTCAGCCCGTCGTCGGCCGCGACCACCAGGATCACGATGTCGGTGACGTTCGCACCGCGCTGCCGCATCTCGGTAAAGGCTTCGTGACCCGGCGTGTCGAGGAAGGTGACGAGCGACCCGTCGGGGGTCGTCACCTGATAGGCCCCGATATGCTGGGTAATGCCGCCGGCTTCGCCCGCCTGCACATTCGCGCCGCGCAGCGCGTCGAGCAGGCTGGTCTTGCCGTGGTCGACGTGCCCCATGATCGTGACGACCGGCGCGCGCGGCTTCAGATGCGCCGCATCGTCGACGTCCTCGTCATGGCGGATGTCGACGTCGGCCTCGCTCACGCGCTTGATCTCGTGCCCGAATTCGGTGACGAGCAGTTCGGCGGTGTCCTGGTCGATCGTCTGGTTGACGGTGACGGGCATGCCCATCTTGAACAGCGCCTTCACCAGATCCGCGCCCTTTTCGGCCATGCGGTTGGCGAGCTCCTGCACGGTGATGCTGTCGGGAACGACGACCTCGCGAACCTGCTTCTCGCGCGGGCCGCTCGACACCATGTGCGAGCGCTTTTCCTTTTCGCGGGCGCGCTTCAGCGCCGCGAGGCTGCGCGCGCGCGCACCCTCGTCGTCGTTGAGCGCACGCGTGACGGTCAGCTTGCCCGACTGGCGGCGGTTGTCGGCACCGCGGGTCGCCTTGGGCTCGGGACGCTTCGGTTCGGGGCGCTTCGGCGCCTCGACCGGCGTGAAGCGGCGGGGTGCCGGTGTGGCGGTCGCGGCGGTCGTCGTGCGCGGCGCGTCCTCGCCCGCTTCCCTGGCAGCAGGCGTTTCGGCAGCGGTCGGCGCTTCGGACGCAGCGGCCGACGTCGGCGTCGGCACGGCTTCGGCGGTCTTCGCCTTCTCTTCACGCGCCTCGGCACGCGCCTTTTCCTCTTCGGCGGCGCGCGCGCGCTCGGCCTCTTCGCGGCGGCGGCTTTCCTCGAGCGCCTGCATCCGCGCTTCCTCGGCCTCGCGCAGGAGCTGCGCCTGGCGCTCCTGGCGCGACATCAGGCTGTCCGCGGCGGGCTTGGGCGCGGCAGGCTTCGCAGCGACCGGGGCGGTCGCGGGGGCCGGAGCGGGCGCGGGGGCGGCCTTGACCTCTTCCACCTCGGGCACGGGCGCGGCTTCGCCGGGGCGACCGAGGACGCGGCGGCGCTTCACCTCGACCACCACCGTATTGCGGCGGCCGTGGCTGAATTGCTGCTGCACCTGGCCGGCCTCGACCGTCCGCTTCAGCCCCAGGGGCTTGCGGGTAAGGGTCGGCTTGTCCTGTTCGTCGCTCATCTAAACTTCTTATTCCTTCAATTCGCGTCCGAAGCATCGGAATCCGTGTCGGAATCCATGGACGCTGTCCCATTGCCCGCCTTGCGGGGATTCGTGCCCCCCGCGGAGCGGAAATCCTCAGGTGAAACGCGGTCGGCCGCGTCCCTACTCCATCCGGAGAAAAACTGCCAGCGGCTCAAATGTGCCAGCAACCGGTCAGCGGCACGGGCGTCGATGACAGCCAGATGGACCGCATTCTCTCGCCCCAATGCCATAGATAGGGTGGCCCGGTCCACTGGCAAGATCATCCCTTCGCGGCCGGAACCCTCGTCGTCCTCGCCGACGCGCCATGCCTGCGCGAGTTTCTTGCGGCCGTCGTCGCCCGCATCGCTGGCATGAAGCAGCAGGCGAACCTGCCCGCGCCGCGCCGCCTGCTCGATCTTTTCATTGCCCGAAATGAGCGTCCCCGAACGCGATTCGAGCCCGAGCCGGTCGAGCGTCGCGCGCTGGAGCTGCGCCTCGATACGCGCACCGAGATCGTCGGGGATCATGATGCCCCCTTCGTGCAGCGCCCGCGCCAGCCCGCCCTTGAGCTTGCCCTTCGCCTGCGCCGCTTCGAGAGTCCCGCGATCGACGCCGATCCACGCCCCGCGCCCCGGCGCCTTGCCCAGAACGTCGGGCGCGATCACGCCGTCGGGCCCGAGCGCAAGGCGCACGAGCCGTTCGGCCGGCGCCACGTCGCCGGTCACCACACAGCGCCGCTCGGGCACATGGTGTCCGCGCTTGCCCGCGCGGTCGGTTGGGATCAGCTGATCATTGCGCGGGGTCCGCATCGGCGGCCTCCCCGTTTTGCGGCTCCGCCGCGGGCCCGTCTTGCACCGCTTCGGCAGCCGGTTCGTCTTCGAACCAGTGCGCACGCGCCGCCATGATGATCTCGTTGCCCTGCTCTTCGCTGAGGCCATATTCGCCGAGCACGCCGCCCTTGTCCTCGGGGCGTTCGCGCGCCGGGCCGCGGCGGTTGTCCTGCCGCTTCTTGGCGATCAACTCGTCGGTCGCGAGGTCGGCGAGGTCGTCGAGCGTCTTGATCCCCGCCTTGCCGAGCGTGACGAGCATCGCTTCGGTCAGGTGCGGCAGTTCGGCCAGATCGTCCTCGACGCCCATGCCGCGGCGTTCCTGCCGGGCAGCCTCTTCGCGGCGTTCGAGCGCTTCGGTCGCGCGGCTCTGCAGTTCCTGCGCCAGCTCCTCGTCAAAGCCTTCGATGCTCGCCAGTTCGTCGAGCGGAACATAAGCGACTTCCTCGAGTTCGCCGAAGCCCTCGGCGACGAGAAGCTGCGCGAGCGTCTCGTCGACGTCGAGCTCTTCCTGGAACATCGTCGAGCGTTCGACGAATTCGCGCTGGCGCTTCTCGCTCGCGTCGGCCTCGGTCATGATGTCGATCTGGCTGCCGGTCAGCTGGCTGGCGAGACGGACATTCTGGCCGCGACGGCCGATGGCGAGGCTCAGCTGGTCGTCGGGAACGACGACTTCGATGCGGCCGTCATCCTCGTCGATGACGACGCGCTGCACCGTCGCGGGCTGAAGCGCGTTGACGACGAAGGTCGCCGTGTCTTCCGACCAGGGGATGATGTCGATCTTTTCACCCTGCATTTCCTGCACGACCGCCTGCACGCGGCTGCCCTTCATGCCGACGCAGGCGCCGACCGGATCGATCGAGCCGTCATAGCTGATCACGCCGATCTTCGCGCGCGAACCGGGGTCGCGGGCCGCGGCCTTGATCTCGATGATGCCGTCATAGATTTCGGGCACTTCCTGCGCGAACAGCTTCTTCATGAACTCGGGGTGCGCGCGGCTCAGGAAAATCTGCGGGCCGCGGTTCTCGCGACGCACCGACAGGATGATCGCGCGGACGCGGTCGCCGACGCGCATCAGTTCGCGGGGGATCTGCTGGTCGCGGCGGATGACGCCCTCGGCGCGGCCGAGGTTGACGACGATGTGGCCGAATTCGACCGACTTGACGACGCCCGTGATGATCTCGCCCGCGCGGTCCTTGAATTCTTCATACTGGCGCTCGCGATCGGCTTCGCGAACCTTCTGGAAGATCACCTGCTTTGCCGACTGGGCGTCGATGCGGCCCAGGTCGACCGCGGGCAGCGGGTCGACGATGAAGTCGCCGATCTTCGCGTCCTTCTGCAGCTTCTGGCCGGCGGCAAGATCGACCTGCTTGAAATAATCCTCGACCGTCTCGACGACCTCGACGACGCGCCACAGGCGAAGGTCGCCGGTCTGCGGGTCGAGCTTGGCACGGATGTCGTTCTCGGCGCCATAGCGGGCACGCGCGGCGCGCTGGATCGCTTCCTCGATCGCCTCGATGACGATGCCCTTGTCGATCATCTTCTCGCTGGCGACGCTGTTGGCAATCGCGAGCAGCTCGGCCTTGTTGGCGGAAATGGCAGTGGCCATCAGTCCTGTCCTTCTTCTTCCATTTCATCCGCGCCCTCGATCGAGAGCGGGACGGTTGCGGCAATCAATTTGTCGGTGAGGACCAGCTTCGCCGTGTCGATCGCATCGAACGGCAGCTTGTGCTCCACCCCTTCCTTATCCGAAATCGTGACGGTATCGCCGTCGATGCCGACCAACTCGCCGTTGAAGCGCTGGCGGCCGTTCAGCTTTTCCTTGAGCGCGATCTTCGCCTCATGCCCCGCCCAGTCGGCGAAGTCGGCGCGGCGCGTCAGCGGCCGGTCGATGCCGGGCGACGAAACCTCGAGCCGGTAGGCGACCTCGATCGGGTCTTTCCCTGCCTCTTCGAGCGCGTCGAGCCGGTCGGAGATGCGGCGCGACAAATCGGCGCAATCGTCGATCGTCAACTGGCGCGTGTCGGGCCGCTCGGCCATCACCTGCAAGGTCGGATCGCTTGTCCCGCCAAAGAAGGCGACGCGCACGAGCGCAAGGCCCATCGCCTCGGCTTCGGGCGCGATGATCGCGTTGAGGACGTCGAAGTCGACCAAGTCTGTTTCCCAAATCGGCTGACCGGAAAACCATGCGGGAAAAGCCGCCGCGGCCCGCGGCCCCGACGTCCCAACTGGCTAACCATGTCAAGAAGTAGGGCGCATATAGGCTTTGCCGCGAGAGTCGGCAAGGGGAGATTGGGGCAGCGGCTTTGGTGACCCGCCGGCGCATCCCCTTTCGCCGGAGATCGCCGCGCCGCCCCCACGCACCCCCTTGTCATTCCACCCTTATCCGATAGGCAGCAACCATGTCGCTCGACAGTGAAATCGACGCCCTGACGCACAGCCATGTCTATCTGGGCAAGCGGCACGACGAAAATGCGCGCCGCACGCTCTGGGTCGTCGCGCTTACCGCGGTGATGATGGTCGGGGAGATCGTCGCCGGGATCGCCTTCAATTCGATGGCCTTGCTCGCCGACGGCTTCCACATGGCGACCCACGCCGGCGCGCTCGGCATCGCGGCGCTCGCCTATCGCTATGCCAAACGGCACGCGACAAGCGGACGTTACAGCTTCGGCACCGGCAAGGTCGGCGACCTCGCGGGCTTCGCTTCGGCGCTCGTCCTCGGCATCGTCGCGATCGGCATCGCCTGGGAATCGGCGATCCGCCTCGTCGATCCAAGCCCGGTCGAGTTCGGGGAAGCGACGATCATCGCGATCATCGGACTCGGCGTGAACATCGCCAGCGCGCTGCTCCTCGGGCACGGACACGATCATGGACATGACGATCATTCCGGTCATGCGCACCATCATGACCACGGCCACGAAAAGGACAACAACCTCCGCTCGGCCTATCTCCACGTCGTCGCCGACGCGCTAACCTCTGTCCTCGCGATCGCGGCGCTGCTCGGCGGGCGCTATCTTGGCTGGGTTTGGCTCGACCCCGCGATGGGTGTCGTCGGCGCAATCGTCATCGCGGTCTGGTCCTGGTCGCTGATGCGCGACACCGGCGCGGTCCTGCTCGATGCCACCGACACCAAGCTCGAGAGCGAAATCCGCACCCTCGTCGAGGGGCCGGGCGATGTAAAAATCGCCGATCTCCATGTCTGGCGCGTCGGCCCGGGCGCCCACGCCGCAATCGTCAGCGTCGTCGGCGCATCGCGTGCGACCATCTGCGAACGTCTGCGGCCGGTTCATGAAATCGAGCATCTGACGGTCGAGATACGCTAGTCCGCGCTGCCGTCGGCGATCCGGCCCGTCGGCGCTAACGTCCGCGCGGCATCATGTCCCCGCGTGGGACATGCGCAGCGCGGCGAAACCGTTTATTGGCGTTTCGGGGCATAAGGCCGGAAATAGGGCGCGAATCGCCCGGGATGGTTTGACGGAACGCATGAAACCCGAACTCAACCTTGCCGTCCGCCCGACGTGGCGCGACCCGGCGCCGGCCAGGACGGCGGGACCGGGCCGCGACTATTGGGCGGTGCTGGTCGCGGTGGTCGTGGTCGCGTGCCTCGCGCTGATGCTGTCGACCGGCCAATATCGCCCGCGCGGTTTCGGGCCGTACAGCGTCACGGTGCCACTCAGTTTCAAGCCCTATGACCCCGCGCGCTGGGCGATCATGAATTCGGACAGCTACGAGGACGCGCTGAAGATCGATCCGACGCTGCCCGATCCCGCGAGCGTCGGCTATGCCGATGCGACCGCGCTGCCGCCGGCACCCCCCGCGCAGCTTCAGCAGGAAGCGCTCACCGGCCCTGCCGCGACGCCCTATATGTTTCGCGGCCTCACTGCGCTCGACCGCGAGCGCGCGCATTATTGCCTGACCGCCGCCATCTATTACGAAGCGGCGTCGGAAAGCGACGACGGGATGCGCGGCGTCGCGCAGACGGTGCTCAACCGCGTCCGCCATCCGAGTTTCCCGAACACCGTGTGCGGCGTCGTCTTTCAGGGATCGGAGCGCGCGGGCGTGTGCCAGTTCACCTTCTCGTGCGATGGCGCGATGGCGCGCGCACCGAGCAGGCCCAACTGGCTTCGCGCCAGCCGGATCGCGGCGGCCGCCCTCAACGGCCATGTCTTTGCGGGGGTAGGCCTTGCGACCCACTATCACACCACCGCGATCTGGCCGCGTTGGGGCAAGAGCCTCGTCATGACGAACATCGTCGGCGCGCATATCTTCCACCGCTGGCGCGGCCGCTGGGGGATGCCCGATGCGTTCCGCTCCCCCTATCTCGGCCGCGAGCCGGTGCCGGGCCCCTATCTGCCGGTCGCCCAGCAACTGGCGATCCTGAAGGGCAAGGGGATCGCGCCGGGCGCCGGGCCGGTGCCCGCGCTCGCGGGGGCGCCCGCTCCCCTGCCCGACGTCGCGCCCGCGCCGATGCCCGGCGCGATGACCGCCCCGCAGCCCGCACCCCCGGCACCGGCCGCGGCGCCCGCACCGACCTACTCCGACCCGCGGCTGAACCAGTCGGGTCAGGTCCGCGAGGAATTCCGGAAAAGCGGGGAGTGGATTCGCTGACCGAAGCTGCCTAGTCTCGCCCCGTCAATCCATGGGAGGCTGACATGGGGCATGTGAAAGGCATCGGCGGACTCTTCTTCCGCGCAAAGGATCCCGAGAAACTGAGCGCATGGTATCGCGAACGCCTCGGCGTCGGCGGCGGGTGCAGCGCCGACGACAGCGTGCCGCCGAACCAGTGGGTGTGGAACGTCACGGCGGGGCCGCTCGTCTTTTCGCCGTTCAAGGCCGACACCGATTATTTCGCCGCCGACCGCCAGTTCATGATCAACCTGCGCGTCGACGATCTCGACGCCGTGCTGGCGCCCTTCAGGCTAGCGGGCGAAGCGATCATCACCAACCCCGAATGGGACGATCCATCGGTCGGGCGCTTTGCGCGGGTCCACGACCCGGAAGGCAATCCGATCGAACTCTGGGAGCCGCCGCAAGGTTAATCTTGTTGTCTGGCTGACGCCAGACGCAGCGCCGGCCCGCTCCCCCGCCCGGTCTCCCGACATAGTATTCTATGGGAGGCCGGGCGGGGAAGCGGGCCGGTGCCGCCTTCGCCGTCAGGCGAAGAACATCAACGCCCCTGGCTGCGCCAGCGCTTGACCACACGTTCGAGGATTTCGGCCTCTCCGCCGGTCTCGCGCCACAGTTTCGAGAAGAGCGGATCGCTCGACGCCGGGCGCTTGTCCTCTTCGAGCGTGTCGAGATAGACGCGGATCGGGATCGACACGCCCTCGCCGCAGACGATGCATTCGCGGTTGCGGAGCGCCGGGATCGAGTCGATGAAGCCGCGCGCGCCTTCGGGCATCGCCGCCTTGACGAAATGCTGGTCGCGTTCGTTGTTGAGGCGCATCGAGATGATCGTGCCGCACTGCGACAGCACGCCTTCGGCGAGGTCCGAGGGGCGCTGCGTGATCAGGCCCAGCGACACCCCGTATTTGCGGCCCTCCTTGGCGATCCGTTCGAGGATCTTGCGGACCGCCTGCCCCTCGCCGACATCCTTCGCCGGGATGTAACGGTGCGCTTCCTCGCACACGAGGAGGATCGGGCGCTGCGGCTCGCCGCGCGACCAGATCGCATAGTCGAAGGTCAGCCGCGACAGCACGGCCACAACCACGGACGTGATGTCCGACGGAACGCCCGAGACGTCGATGATCGAGATCGGACGGCCATCCGACGGCAGGCGGAAGATCTTGCCGATGAAATTCGCCATGGTGTCCGCGACGAGCATCCCCGAGAACATGAAATTATAGCGCGGGTCGGCGCGCATTTCCTCGATCTTGCCCTTGATGCGCATGAAGGGCGCCGACGAGGTCGCCTTGTCGAGCTTGCCCATCTCGTTCTGCAGGATGTTGAGCAGGTCGGAGAGCAGATAGGGGATCGGCGAGTCGACGGTGATCTTGGTCATTCCCTCGGCGAGCCGGTTCTTGGTGCGAGCCTGCAGCAGGCAGCGCGCCAGAATGTCGCAGTCGGCCTGGCGTTCGCGGCCCTGCGCGGTGACGAACACCTCGCAATGTTCCTCGAAGTTCATCAGCCAATAGGGCAGCGCCAGATTGTCGACGTCGAACAACGCGCCGGTGCTCTTGAACGCGGCCGAATATTCGCCGTGCGGGTCGATCATCACGATGTGACCCTGCGGCGCGAGCTCGCAAATCTTGTGGAGGATCAGCGCGGCGCTGGTCGACTTACCCGTACCGGTCGAGCCCAAAAGCGCGAAATGTTTGCCGAGCATCGCGTCGACGTAGAGCGAGCCGCGAATATCCTTGGTCGGATAGACGTTGCCGATCTCGACATGCGCCCGTTCGTCGGCGGCGTAGATCTGCTTCAGATCGTGGCTGGTCGCCGCATAAACCTGGCTGCCCGGGATCGGATAGCGCGTCACGCCGCGGCGGAAATTATGAATGCGGCCGGTAATCTTCTCCTCTTCGCCCTCGCCGAGGAAGTCGATCGTCGCGACGATCAGCCCCTCGCCGCGCTCGTGAAGCTGCTGGTCGCGGATGCTGGCGACGAGCCAGGTGCTGCCGACGCGGATCTTCACCTGCGCGCCGACCTGTCCGGCCATCGCCACGGCAGCGTCGGCGGAGGTCGACAGTTCGCCCAAGGTCGCAGCGTCGAGCAGGATGCGCGATGCGGAGCCCGAAATATCGATGACTTCGCCGATCAGCAGGTCGTCGCGGTGATGGTGCGTGGCCGGCGCGACCGCCGCCGCCGTGCCGCCGCCTGCGAGGCGCACATGCTGCGCCGCCGTCGTGTCACCGGCGCTGAAACCGCCGCCATGCATATCCATATTTAGCCCCGCCACTTGTTGTCCCGGGGTCGTTATCGCAGGCGAGAGTAAACAAAGCGCTTATGCTAAACGGCAAGATATCTCAGCGGCGGCGGAAAATGGCCGATGCGCCATAGCCGAGCAGCAGCGACAGCGCGACCGCCGTGAGGCCGTAGAGGAAGCCGTGGCGCTGCGCCGCGAGCGCGACGAAACGCTCGAAACCGGCCTTCCGGATCTGGACGTCGCGCGACGCGACCGCGAGCACGCGGCCGCGGCTGATGAGGTAGGTTTCGGCGCGATAGGTGCCGACCGGGACGCGCGCCGGGACCGGGATACGCGCGCGATAGAGCACGCCTTCGGTAATCTCGACCGCGCCCGGATTTTCATAGAAGAGCCCGCTCCGCCGATAGAGGTCGATCAGCCCGCTCTCGAAGCGCGCGAGCTTGCGCGCTTCCGAAAAGCCGGCCGGCGACATCGAAAGATTATCGAGGCCGAGTTCGAAAATCGCCGCCGTGCGTTCGTCGACCAGCTTGTCGATCGGCCGCGACGAACCGATCGCATAGAAGCCCGGCGAAGTGCGAAGGCGGATGCTGTTTGCGTTGACCCAGATCCCCGCGACGCGGCGCTTTTCGCGCAGCACGACCGGGCGCACCGGTCCTTTCAGCACGACGACGATATCGGCGCGGTCGTCGGGAAGGCGCTGGCCGGGATAGAGGATCGCGCCGAACAGCAGCAATTCCTCGCCGGTGAAGCTGTACTGGATGTCGATCGCGCGGCTCGACACGTCGGGGACGAGCCGCGGATCGGCGGCCCGCGCCGGTCCGGCCGCGAACAGCGCGAAAGCGAGGATCGAGGCGAGCGCGAGCCTCATTGCACCGTATAGATTTCGTCGGGCCGGATGAAGAGCCCCACCGCCATCCGCGCCGCGACGAGCAGCACGATCGCCGCGAGCGCCATGCGCAGATATTCGGGCTTCACCTTTTGCGCGAAACGCGCGCCGAACTGGGCCCCGGTGACGCTGCCGAGCAGCAGCAACCCGGCGAGGACGATGTCGACCGCCCCCGTGGTCATCGCATGGACCATCGTCGTCGCGATCGTCACGAACAGGATCTGGAACAACGAGGTGCCGACGACAACCTGCGTCCCCATGCCGAGGAGGTAGAGCATCGCCGGGACCATGATGAAGCCGCCGCCGACGCCGAGCAGCATGGTCAGGATGCCGACCAGCATCCCGAGGATCAGCGGCGCGAGCGGCGAGATATAAAGGCCCGAGCGATAGAAGCGCCAGCGCAGCGGCAGGTTGGCGACCATCGGATGGTGGCGCCGCTTCCGCGCAGGAGCAGGCAGCCCAGCGCGCGCGGCGCGCAGCGCGCCCCACGCCTCGCGCGCCATCAACCCGCCGACCGAACTCAGGAGTACGACGTAGAGGATGTTGATCGCGGTATCGATCTGCCCCCAGGCGGTGAGCAATTCGAACAACCCCGCACCAATCAGCGAGCCGAGCAGGCCGCCAGCGATCAGCACCGCGCCCATCCGGACGTCGACCCCGTCGCGCTCGAAATGCGCAAGCGCACCCGATACGCTGGCCCCGGTCACCTGCGTCGCCGCCGAGGCCGCGGCGACCGTCGGCGGAATGCCATAGAAGATCAGCAGCGGCGTCGTCAGGAAGCCGCCACCGACCCCGAACATGCCCGACAGAAAGCCGACCCCGCCGCCGAGCAGGACGATGACCAGCGCGTTGACCGACAGATTGGCGACTGGGAGGTAGAGATCCATGGGCCCCGAAACATGCGTCTGCGGCGCAAAACTGCGCCGAGTCCCGAAACCCTAGAGCATTTTTCATCGCCGGGGAATCGGATGAACCAGCTAAATTTCGAACGCCCTAAAAGTCGGACGCAAGCGTGAGCGCAAAGCCGCTTTCGGGCTTTGCATTGCCCGCGACGCGCTGCCGCCAATCGAGCGCGATGCGGCTTCCCTGCCCGACATCGGGCAACCGCAATGTCAGGCGCGGCCCGACATCGACGCGCCGGGCGCCAGGCTGGATCGCACCCGCAACCAGCGCCCCGGCGCGAAGGGGAGCATCTTCGCCCCCGTCCAGCCGATGGTCGACCACCACCGCACCATCGGCAAAGCCATCGCGCCGCCGCGCGCCAACGACACCCCCCTGCGCATAGGCATCGAGTTTGAAACCGGCAGGCATCCGGACATCACTGACGCCACCTGTGACCATCGCCGCCAAGGCCGTGCGCCCTTCGCTGCCGACCGCAAGGCGCTGTTCGAGCGCGATATCGACGGGCAACCGGGCGATGGGGGCATAGGCAAAGCCGCCTGCCATTTCGCGCTGCCGCGGCTGGCGGAGCGCCATCACCGCGCGGCCATAGGCGCGCAGGCGGCCCGTTGCACCGAAACCATAGGCAAGGCGGAGCCCGGCCTGCGACCCGCCAAGCTGGCTGCCCGCGCCGATATTCCCCGACGCATTTGCAGAATCTTCGCGCAAATAGACCCAACCTCCGAGCGACCAGCCCGCGAGCGGACGCTGCATCCAGAAAGGCTGGTCGGCGGTCGGTTCGCCGCGTGGAACGCCGACGGCCGCAGGCAGGTAGCCGGCCGATGCCTGCGCCGGCCCTTGCGAGGGGAACACACGGGTCGTCAGCGCGGGCCGCATCGCATGGCGATCGAAAGCGCCAGCGTCGGCTTGGTCCCGGGCTGCCCTGTTCTCGTCGATTGGCGCGGAACGATCCCCGGTGGCCCGCCCCGCCGCCGATGCCATTGTCGGCCGGGCGCCAAAGGCCTGTGCCGGAGATAACGCCACCCGGTCGCGCTGCGGCGGCGCGGCGACGATCGACGGCGGAGCCCAACGGCCCGAACCCCGATCGAGCGCCCCGGGAATGGCCGGATTCCAGAGCATCATGACGCGCAGCGCGATCCATCCGCCGATGCAAAGCGCGAGAAAACGGAGTGCCGAGGCATTTGCGGTCTGCGGCCCGCCCGGCTCGCGCACACTCGTCATTCGCCTCGCCCCGACCGGACCGTCAGCGCAACGGCTTCCCCGATGTGGTGATCGGTCTTGTCCCAGATCACCGCGCCGGACCGCAGCATCTGCAGATACAGGACAATGGCCCGCCGCGCCGCGAGGATCGCGACGATGTTGGAAACGAAGGCGCGCGGCACCGACAACAGCGCCTGACGCGCCCCGTACCAGCGCCCGGCGAAATACATCCGCATCGCCAGCCGCCACAACAGAAGCGCCGCATTGATAATGAGAATCGCGCGCATCGCAGGCCCGATTTCCGCCGGTCGCCAGCCCAGCAGCGCTTCGCCGGCCCAGCCGAGCGCGACAAGGACGCAGCCAGCGTAGGCGGCGAGCAGGATAATCGCCGCCAACGGCGCGCGGCGGTCGCGCCACAGCATCCAGCGCGCGAGCCAGCCGTCGAGGCGCGAAGCCTCCGGCCGTCCGACCCGCGATCCCGGCCAGCCGAGATGGTCCCATCCGGCCAGCGCTATGCCCGTAATCCACCGCGCTTTCTGGCGGATCGCGGCCTCGAACGTCTCCGGGAAGCCGCCGCGCGAGACGATGCGATCATCCATCGCGTTCCGGATATCGACGAATGCGGCATCGAGGCCATAGGCGCCGATCAGCATCCCGACCTCATAATCTTCGGTCAGGCTGTCGGCGCGGAACGGATGGCCGCCACGCTCGATCGCAAGCAGCGCCAGCGCGCTCCGCGTCATCGCACAGCCGACTCCCGCCGAAGGCAGCGGAAGCCCGAGCCGCGAGCGCAGCGCCAGTTCCTTGCCATGCGCCTCGGCAAATTCGTCGCCATAATGCGCCGCAACCCATTGCCGACCGGACGCGACGTCCGGCACGACCGGGATCTGCACCATCGCGCGCCCGCGCAGATGGTGGCGATACAGCGCCAGCTCGTCCGGATGAACGCGGTCCTCTGCGTCGTGAAGAACGATCGCCGCATAGCGCATCCCCTCGGCGCGCTCGTCCTCGCCGACCGCCGCCCACAGCCGGTTGAGATTGTCACCCTTGGTGGTGGGGCCCTCTTCGCTGCTGATGACCAGCCGCAGCCGTCGGTCGCGCGCGATCAGCGGCGAGACCGAAAAGAGTGTCACCGCATCATTCGGATAGCAGCCGACATAAACGCGATAGTCCTGCCCGCCCCACGCGGCGAGCATCGCCTCGAGCGTCGGACCTAGAACCCGCGCCTCGTCCCACGCGGGCACGAATATGGCGAAGGGGCCGTCGAGCGGCGGGCCCGCTGCGTCATCGCGCCGCGCGCCCGCGGCCGACCGCCCGCCAAGCCACATCAGATCGAAGAACAGATCGTCGAGGCCCATCAGCAGGATGCCGGCCGATGCAAAGAACATCAGCTCGCGGCCGCCGCCCTGGACCAGCCACTCCAACGATTCAGCCGACAGCTCCACCCCGCTCGCCCGACCCCCCTTGACGGCGCCATGCCGCCGACCGCGCCTTTGGGTAATCGCGACTTACTTTTTGTAAAGGGTGACGGACGCTTCCACGATCGCTAGGAAAGTGGAGTCAAACCTGTTGAAAGCGATCCGGTATTTTCCCGAATGTCCAGTAAATCCGCCCCTCGATCCGCCCTTCGCGACTTTCTGGAGAGTGAAAGCGCGGGAGGAATGCTGCTGATTTTCGCCGCCATAATGGCGATGATTGTTGCGAATTCGCCGTTCGCGGAGACCTATCATCATCTGATCCACGCCGTGACCGGGCCGGTCCTGACCGACAAGCTCGGTCCGATGACCGTGCATCTGTGGATCAACGACGGGCTGATGGCGATTTTCTTCCTGCTCGTCGGGCTGGAGATCAAGCGCGAGTTCGTCGACGGGCGGCTCGCGACATGGGACCGCCGGATCCTGCCGATGGTTGCCGCGGCTGCCGGCATGGCGGTCCCGGCGGCGATCTATATGGCCTTTGCCGGCGGGACGCCCGGCCTCGCCCAGGGCTGGGCGATTCCGGCCGCGACCGACATCGCCTTCGCGATGGGCGTGCTCGCCCTGCTCGGCAAACGCGCGCCGACCTCGCTCAAGCTGTTCCTTGTCACCGTGGCGATCGTCGACGACATGGGCGCGGTCGCGATCATCGCGCTCTTCTATACCGCCAAGATCAACCTCGTCGCGCTCGGCGCGGCGGCGGCGATCCTCGGCGTGATGGTCGCGATGAACCGCTTCGGAGTGAAGAGCCTCGCGCTCTACCTCGTCGCCTTCCTGATCCTCTGGTACGCGATGCTGCTGTCGGGCGTCCACGCGACCATCGCGGGCGTGCTCGCCGCGATGGCGATCCCCTTCGACCGGACGCCGGGCGCGCCCGACAGCGAAGAGTCGCCGCTGCACCGGCTGGAGCACGGACTGCATCCCTGGGTTGCCTTCGCGATCGTCCCGCTGTTCGGCTTCGCCAACGCCGGGGTCGATGTCCGCGGCCTTGGACCCGAGCAGATGTTCGCGCCGCTGCCACTCGGCATCGCGGCCGGGCTCTTCCTCGGCAAGCAGATAGGGATTTTCGGCAGCGTCTGGCTGGCCGTCAAATTCGGCATCGCCGGGCGCCTGCGCGGCGCGACCTGGCTCCAGGTCTATGCGGTCGCGATGCTGTGCGGCATCGGCTTCACGATGAGCCTGTTCATCGGCGGGCTCGCCTTCCCCGGTGACGCGCTGCTGGTCGAGGAAGCCAAGATCGGCATCCTGATGGGGTCGCTGGTCGCCGCGCTCTCGGGCTTTGCCCTGCTGCGCCTTGCCCCGCCGCATCCCGACCATGACGCGATCGAAAGCCAGACGAACGCGGAAATCGCCGCCGATGGCGATGTACGCGATACGTCGGACAGCAAGGAACCGGCCGCCACCTGATGGACAAGCTCCCCTTCCTGCCCCTCCTCGCCGCCGCCTTGGGATCGTGCGCGGTCGATGCGCCGCCGCGTCCCGCCAATGAAGCGGGGATCGCATCGCTCGATGTCCGGCGCGGCCCCGCCGCGTCGCAAGCGCTCGATGCCATCGCCGCCGACTATCTGCGCCTGACGCTTGAGATCGGGACGCACGAGGACGGCTATATCGACGCCTATTACGGCCCGCCCGAACTTCAAAAGGCGGCCGAGGCGGCCCCGCGCGACAAGGATGAGCTGCTCGCGGCGACGCGCGACCTGATGGCGCGGACCGATGCCGCAGCGCGGCGGCTCTCCGATCCGCTCGGCCGCCGCCGCGCCGCCTTCCTGCGCGCGCAGCTGCGTGCCGCCGAAGCGCGGCTGATGATGATGCAAGGCACGCGCTTCGCCTTCGCCGACGAGGCCGAAAGGCTGTTCGGCGTCCGCCCGCGCCTGAAACCGCTTGAAACCTATGACGCCGAACTTGCGAGGATCGAGGCGCTGGTTCCCGGCGAGGGACCGCTCGCGACGCGGGTCGAGGCCTATCTCGACCGCTTCACGATCCCGAAGGAGCGGCTACAAAAAGTCTTCGACGTCGCAATCGCCCGCTGTCGCGGCCGCAGCGCCGCGCATATCCCGATGCCCGCGGGCGAGAGCTTCCGCCTCGAGTTCGTCACCGGCAAGAACTGGAGCGGCTACAATTATTACCAGGGCGGCTATCACAGCCTGATCCAGGTCAACACCGACCTGCCGATCCGCCTGTCGCGCGCGCTCGACCTCGGTTGCCACGAGGGTTATCCCGGCCATCATCTGCTCAACATGAAGCTGGAAGAAGGGCTGGCGAAGGGGCGCGGCTGGAGCGAGTTCAGCGTCTATCCGCTCTACAGCCCGCAAAGCCTGATCGCCGAGGGCAGCGCCAACTACGGTATCGACCTTGCCTTTCCGGGCACCAGCAAGGCCGATACCGAGCGCGACGTGCTGATGCCGATCGCCGGGATTCCGGTGCCGTCCGACGATCGTTACTGGCAATTGCTGTCGGCGATCAAACGCGCTTCGGGCGCGCGGCTGACGATCGCGCAGCAATATCTCGATGGCGCGATCGACCGCACGACGGCAGTTGCGCTCACCCGGAAATATCTGCTCGTCTCGTCCGAACGCGCCGACCAGTCGGTGCGCTTCACCGAACAATATCGCAGCTATGTGATCAATTACGGCCTCGGCGAGACGATAGTCCGCGCCTATGTCGAGCGCGGCAAGCCGAGCCGCGACGAGATGTGGCGGCGCATGGCGAAGATCGTCAGCGAACCGACCTTGCCTTCGGATTTGCTCGGGCGCTGAGGCGGCGGATCACTCCGCAGCCATCGCCAGCTCGACTTGCTGCGGACCGCGGATGACGCCGCCGGGGGTCGGGCCCTGCATCTTGCCGTCCCTGAAGGTGACGACCCCCGACTTGATCGTTGCGACATAGCCGTCGGCCTTTTGCAGCAGGCGCTTGCCCCCCGCAGGCAGGTCGAAAGCCAGCCATGGCTTGCCAAGCTTCAGCTTGTCCATGTCGATGACGTTCAGATCGGCGAGATAGCCCGGCGCGATCACGCCGCGATCCTCGAGGCCATAGAGCATCGCGGTATCGCGGCACTGGCGCTTGATCGCATGTTCGAGGTCGATGCGGTTCCCCTTGCGGTCGCGGACCCAGTGCTGGAGCATGAAGGTCGGCGACGCCGCATCGCAGATCGTGCCGCAATGCGCGCCGCCGTCCGACAGGCTGTTCACCGTGTCGTCCGCCGCCTGCAAATCCTCGAGGAAATTGAGGTTGCCGTCGCGGTAGTTCAGAATCGGGAAATAGATGAAGCCCTTTCCGTCGTCCTTCATCAGCAGGTCATAGGCATATTCGGCCGGCGAGACGCCCGCCGCGGCGGCGCGGTGGGCGATGCTCTCGTCCATCCTGGGCTCGTAGTTGAAGTCGGGGTCCATCTCGAAATGGACCGGCCAGCCCTCGGCGACGACCATCAGGAAATCGAGAATGTCGCTTTCGGGCCAGACATTCGCCTCTTCGATCATGCGCCTCTTGAACGCCGGGTCCTTCAGATGCGCGAGTTGCCGGTCCCACGGCAGATCGATGATCTCGTTCCATGCGGGCTTGAAGCGGAAGGGATGCACCGTCCCCTGCCACGCCATGATCACGCCATTGCCGCGCAGCGCGATTTGCGCGACGATGTTCGCGCCGGCCGCATTCTGTTTGCGCATTTCGGAAATCTGTTCCTCGAGCGGCAGCTCCTTGGCGATCGACTGGAGCGCGGCGAAGGTTACGGGAAGCCCGGTTTCGCGGCTGAGATCACCCATCCACTGGAATTCGTTCCACTCGCGCTTCATGTCGCTCGCCATTTCGAACACGCCATAGCCGACGCGCCCCATCGCGCGGCCGATCGCGACGAGTTCCTCGGCGGTCGCGGTTGTGCCGGGGACGAGTTCGCCGTCGACCGACTTGTGGAGCACGGTGCGGCTGGTCGAGAAGCCGAGCGCACCCGCGCGCACCCCCTCCTCGACGATGCGCGACATCTCCGCGATATCCTCGGCGGTCGGGATCGCGCCGGGCTTTTCCCGGTCGCCTAGCACATAGGCACGCACCGCGCCGTGCGGGACGTGGCAGGCGACGTCGACGGTGCGCGGCAGCTTCTCGAGCGCGTCCATATATTCGGGGAAGGTCTCCCAATCCCAGCTCATGCCTTCGGCGAGCGCGGTGCCGGGAATGTCCTCGACGCCCTCCATCAGCGAAATCAGCCACTCGTGGCGGTCGGGCTTGGCGGGCGCAAAGCCGACGCCGCAATTTCCCATCACCACCGTCGTGACGCCGTGCCAGCTCGACGGCGCCATCTCTTGGTCCCAGGTCGCCTGCCCGTCATAATGGGTGTGGACGTCGACGAAGCCGGGGGTAACGATCTTGCCGGCCGCATCGATTTCCTCGCGTGCGGGGCCAAGGTTCCTGCCGATCGCGACGATGCGGTCGCCCGCCACCGCGACATCCGCAACGAAAGGCGCGCCGCCCGTTCCGTCGACGACGGTGCCGCCGCGTATCACCAGATCATGCATCCCGACTCTCCCGTCTATTTGGTTTCTAGGTGAAACCTATCACCAAAATCAGGATGTGCAAATTGTGGCGCCGGACGCGTTCGAGGGCGCTATGATGGCGCCACAAACCATAAGGAGTCGATGCCATGATCCGTCCGCTGACCCTTGCCCTCCTGCTCGCCCTCGCCGCGCCGCCGGTCGCTGCGAAACAGGCGCCTGCCCCCGACTATACGGCCGCGCTCGCCGACCCGGCGCGCCCGGCCGCCGACCGCGATCGCGACGCGGCGCGCCAACCCGCAGAGCTGCTCGCCTTCGCCGGGGTCAAGCCGGGCCAGAAGGTCGGCGATTTCGTGATGGGCGGCGGCTATCTGACCCGCATCCTCGCGGGCGCGGTCGGACCGGAGGGCAAAGTCTATGCCTTCCAGCCCGCCGAATTCATCGCCTTCAAAAAGCAATATGGCGACGATCAGGCCGCGATCGACACCGCTTATGCCAATGTCGACGCGGTCGCCGGACCGTTCGCGGCGCCCGCCTTTCCCGAGCCGCTCGACGCGATCGTCACCGTGCAGAATTTCCATGATCTCTATCTCAAACCCTTCCCCGAGGGCACGGGCGCCAAGGCGAGTGCGGCGCTGTTCGCCGCGCTGAAGCCCGGCGGGACGCTGGTCGTCGTCGACCATAGCGCCGCCGCGGGCAGCGGCACGACGCTGTCCGACAGCCTGCATCGCATCGACAAGGCGGCAGTGGTCGCGGCGCTGACCGCCGCGGGATTCAAGCTCGATGCCGAAAGCAACCTTTACAAACGGGCCGACGATCCGCTTACCGCCAACGTGTTCGACCCAAGCATCCGCGGCAAGACCGACCAGTTCACGCTGCGATTCCGCAAACCAAAATGAGGTAACAAAGCCCGATCATGAGCAGCGACGACGACGATTATGTCTATGACGAGGCGAGCGGCGAATGGCTGCCCGCCAGTCAAGCCCGCGCCCGCGCCGAAGCCGCGAATGCGCTTCCGCAAGCGAAGGATGCGGTCGGCAATGTGCTGGCCGACGGCGACTCGGTCGTCCTCGTCAAGGATCTGCCGGTGAAGGGGGCGGGGCAGACGCTGAAGGTCGGGACGGTGATCAAGTCGATCCGGCTGACCTCCGATCCCGGGGAGATCGACTGCCGCTACGAAGGCATCAAGGGTCTCGTCCTGCGCACCGAGTTCGTGAAGAAGCGCTGACTGCAGATGCGCGCCGCCGCATCAGCGGCGCCGTTTCTTCCGATGCCTGTCGCACCATTTGCCCGCGAGTTGCAGCGCCAGGGGGTCGGCACGCGTTCGTCGGCCCCGGCCGTCGCCACAACCTCCCCGGCCCGCGCAAGGCCCGCGACATGCCAAAAGCGGGAAATCGTTAGAGTGCGTTCGGTTTTGATTGAATCAAAACCGGCACTCCAGATTCTTGTTTTGCCGTGTTTTCCGAGTCGTCAGGTGATCCCACCTGACTTGAAAACACTCTAGTCGCCGGGTCGCCCCTTGTAATCCGCGCCATAGACCGCGGCGCGGAAATCACGGTGGAGCGAGCCGTCATAGGGCATCGTCTGGACGAAAAAGACCGCGGTCAGCTTGTTCGCGGGATCGACCCAGAACAAGGTCGAGGCGGCGCCGTCCCAGAAAAACTCGCCGACCGCGCCGCGATTTTCCGCGGGTGTCTGCGGCGGCCGCTTGCGCACCGCGAAATCCAGACCAAAGCCGACCGCGCCCTTTTCGGGGAGCCACAGCCGCTCGGTGATCGCGGGGTCGAGCTGGTCGGTCGCCATCAGCTTCACCGTCGCAGGCTTGAGGATGCGCGCGCCGTCGAGTTCGCCTTCGTTCAGCAGCATCCGCGCGAACCGCTGATAGTCGTCGAGCGTCGAGGCGAGCCCGAAGCCACCGGGCGTCAGCGCGTGGTCCTGAAAATTGAGCGTCCGCGCCTCCGCATCGGGCATCTGTTCGAGTTTGCCGTCCTGCTTGACGTTCATCGCCGCGAAGCGCGGTAGCCGCGCGTCGGGCTGGCGCCACGCGGTGTCGGTCATCTTCAGCGGCTCGAAGATATGCTCGCGGACATAATCGGCGAAGGGCTGGCCCGACAATTTCTCGACCAGCGCCGCCTGCACATCGACGCCGATGCTGTAGCTCCACTGGCTCCCCGGCTGGAAGAGCAACGGCACCCCGGCAAGGCGGCGGTTCATCTCGGGAAGCCCGATCGTCAGCGCGAGCGGGTCGGCGGCGACATAGGCGTCGTGCGCCGGAGTCGGCCCCGGACCATAGGCAAAACCCGCGGTGTGGCGCATGACGTCGCGGATCGTCACCGGACGCTCGGCCGGGACATAGATCGGCTGGCCCGCGGCATCGCGGCCCGCATAGACGCGCATCGCCGCATAGTCGGGGAAATATTTCGCCAGCGGGTCGTCGAGGCGGAACCTGCCCCGTTCCCAGAGCTGCATCAGCGCGACCCCGGTCACCGGCTTGGTCATCGAGAAGATTTGCACGATCGTATCGCGGCGCATCGGCCGCCCGGCCTTGCGGTCGGCCATGCCGGCGCTGCCGAAATAGACCTCCTTGCCATCCTGCCAGACGAGCGCCGAAGTGCCCGCAGCGCGGCCGTCCACCACCATCTGTTTCAGCGCCGCGTCGATCCGCGCCTTGTCGATCTTCAGCACCCCGGCCGACGCCGAGCGCGCTTGCAGCGGCGGCGCAGTCGCCGCCGACGCCGCACACGCCACCGTCATCGCCAGCGCCATTGCCAGTCGCTTGCCGCGCATATCGTCCCTCCGCCATCGCCGCGGTTCGCCGCGGACCGGAGCCCATCACATGGCATCGGATGCGACGGGTCAACCCGAATAGGTCTGCGGGAGGCTATTCTGCCGTCGCCGGTTCCGTGGCGGGCGCCCTGGCCGCCGTCAGGTCGCCGCTCTGGATCAGCCATTGCGGATAACCGGCCTGCACCGACGCCATGATCCGGTCAATCGCCGCGGCAACCTGTTCGCCTTCGGCCTCGCGGTCGCGCTGGACGATCACGCGGCGCGCCTGCGCGTCGATCAGTACCCGCTCGCGCGGCAGCAATTCGCCGACCGTCAATCCCGCGAGGATCGCGCGGCTGTCCTCCTCGCGCCGTTCGAGCGCCGCCAGGCGGCGATTGAGCTGCTCTTCGACCTGCACTGCTGCGTTCGTCTGCTGCCGCAGCTGGACGATGCTGACGCGCACATTGCGATCGAGTTCGCCGTGAACTTTCGCCGCGAGCTGCGTGTCGAGCTTTGCGGCATAGCGATCGACAAGCACGACGCCGTCGATGGCAATCGCGTCGCCCTCCATCCGGACGTTGAGGCTGTCGACGCGATCGTTTTCGTCGAGCAGCGACCTGAGTTCGGCTTGCACGATCGATCGCGCGCGCACCTCGCCCGCAAGACTGTTGAGCGTCAGCGCCAGCGGGATCGACAATATGCCGAGCGTCGTGACGATGCCGACGACCTGCATCGCCGTATGCTGCGGCGTCAACGATGGTCCGAATTTGTTGATTCGCGCCACGATCGTCGCGGCAAAGGCGATCGCAAGCGTGTTGGTGAGGAACAGCAACGCCGCGCCCAGCGCAAAGTCGAAGCGGCCGGTCGCCAGCCCGAAGCCGACGGTCGACAGCGGGGGTACGAGCGCGGTCGCGATCGCCACGCCGACCATCACCCCCGACAGCTTGCGCATGATCGCATAGACGCCGGCAATGCCGCCGACGACCGCGACGCCAAGGTCGAGCAGCGTCGGCTGGGTGCGGGCACGGAGTTCGGTCGTCACGTCGGTGATCGGCGACAGCCAGATAATCACCATCGCGACAAGGATGGCGACCGCCATGCCCGCCGCCATCGTCACCAGCGAACGCTTGATGAGGTTGCTTTCGAGCGTCGCAAGGCCAAACCCGATACCCATGATCGGACCCAGCAGCGGCGATACGAGCATCGCGCCGATGACGACCGCCGTCGAGCTCTGCAGAAGGCCGAGCGTTGCAATCGCGGCCGACAGCGTGATGAGCAGCAGGAATTTCTGGTTGAGCCGCGCGTCGCGCGCGACGCTCGCGAGGACGAGAGCGCGCCCGTGGACCTCGTCGTCGCCGAGGCCATTGTCGTCGTCATCGACCTCGCGCCCGGCTCCGGGGCGCGCGGACCGGCGACCACCGGCGTTGAACGGTGCATCGCCCAGTCCGGGCACTCCGGGATGGCTGCCGGCCATATGGGCGGACGGCTAGATCTTGCCGGTCAGTTCGGGAACCGCGCTGAACAGATCGGCGACGAGGCCGAGGTCGGCGACCTGGAAGATCGGGGCGTCTTCATCCTTGTTGATCGCGACGATCGTCTTCGAGTCCTTCATGCCGGCGAGATGCTGGATCGCGCCCGAGATGCCGATCGCGAAATAGACCTCCGGCGCGACGATCTTGCCGGTCTGGCCGACCTGATAGTCGTTGGGGACATAGCCCGCGTCGACGGCGGCGCGCGACGCGCCGAGCGCGGCGCCGAGCTTGTCGGCGAGCGGCACGATGACTTCCTGATATTTCTCGCCCGACCCCAGCGCGCGGCCACCCGAGACGATGATCTTCGCCGAGGTCAGCTCGGGACGATCCTGCTTGGCGATCTCGGCGCCGACGAAGCTCGAAATACCGGCGTCGCCACTAGCCGAGACGGTCTCGACCGTACCCGAACCACCGGTTGCAGCAGCCTTCTCGAAGGCGGTGCCGCGGACGGTCAGAACCAGCTTCGCGTCCAAGCTTTCGACGGTCGCGATCGCGTTGCCGGCGTAGATCGGGCGGGTGAAGGTCTTCGGACCCTCGACCGACAGGATTTCCGAGATCTGCATCACGTCGAGCAGCGCGGCGACGCGCGGCGCGATATTCTTGCCGGTCGTGGTGGCGGGCGCGACGAAGGCGTCGTGGCTCGCCATCAGCTCGGCGACGAGCGGCGCGACATTTTCGGGCAGATTGTGACCGAAAGCGGCGTTGTCGGCGACGTGGACCTTCTGGACGCCCGCGATCTGCGCGGCGGCGCTGGCGACACCGCCCACGCCTTCGCCCGCCACGAGCAGGTGGACTTCGCCGAGCTTCGACGCGGCGGTCACCGCGGCGAGCGTGGCATCCTTGACGGCGCTGCCGTCATGTTCGACCCAAACGAGCGTTTTCATGCGTGCACTCCCATCGCCTTCAGCTTGGCAACCAGTTCATCGACATCGGCGACCTTGACGCCGGCCGAGCGGACCGGCGGTTCCGAAACCTTGACCGTCTTGACGCGCGGCGCCGTGTCGACGCCGTAATCGGCGGGGGTCTTGGTATCGAGCGGCTTCGACTTCGCCTTCATGATGTTCGGCAGCGACGCATAGCGCGGCTCGTTCAGACGCAGGTCGGTGGTGACGATCGCGGGAAGCTTCAGCTTCACCGTCTCGAGACCGCCGTCGACTTCGCGCGTCACGCTGACATGATCGCCCTCGACGTTCACCGCGCTGGCGAAGGTGCCCTGCGCCCAGCCGGTCAGCGCGGCGAGCATCTGGCCGGTCTGGTTGTTGTCGCCGTCGATCGCCTGCTTGCCAAGGATCACGAGACCCGGCTGTTCGGCATCGGCAATCGCCTTGAAGATTTTCGCGAGCGCCAGCGGCTCGACCTCGTCGTCGGTCTGCACCAGAATCGCCCGGTCGGCGCCCATCGCGAGCGCGGTGCGCAGCGTTTCCTGCGCCTTCGCCGGGCCGACGGAAACCGCGACGATCTCGGTCGCGACGCCCTTTTCCTTGAGGCGGATCGCCTCTTCGACGCCGATTTCGTCGAACGGGTTCATCGACATTTTGACATTGGCCAGGTCAACGCCGGTGCCGTCGGCCTTGACCCGCGGCTTGACGTTGTAATCGAGCACCCGCTTCACGGGGACGAGGATTTTCATGGGCTCAAAGCTCCTCTCAGCAAATTGTGCACTGCGCCATAATTGGCGTTTACGTAAACGTCAACCAGCAGTCCCCGGTTACCTTCGCCCTTGAGGGGAGAAGGATAGGGAGCCTGATCGCCGCAGGCGATTAGGCGGACTTGGATGAGGGTGGGCGGAGCGGAGCTCCGCGCGAGCCGTTGGCCCGCCTACCCCTCACCCAGCTTCGACTAGCGAGCAAGCTCGCAAGTCTCCGCAACCCTCTCCCGCAAGGGGAGAGGGTTTAATCTGTTATCACGCCGCCTTGGCGACCTCGGCGACGATTTTCTTTGCCGCGTCGCCCAGATCGTTGGCCGCGACGATCGGCAGGCCCGAATTGGCGAGGATGTCCTTGCCCTGCTGGACGTTCGTGCCTTCGAGGCGGACGACGAGCGGAACCGACAGATTCACTTCCTTCGCCGCGGCGACGATGCCCTCGGCGATGATGTCGCACTTCATGATGCCGCCGAAGATATTGACGAGGATGCCCTCGACCGCCGGATCCTTCAGGATGATCTTGAACGCCGCCGTGACCTTTTCCTTGCTGGCGCCGCCGCCGACGTCGAGGAAGTTGGCCGGGAAGGCGCCATTGAGCTTGATGATGTCCATCGTCGCCATCGCGAGGCCGGCGCCGTTGACCATGCAGCCGATGTTGCCGTCGAGCTTGATGTAGGCGAGGTCATATTCCGACGCCTCGACCTCGGCCGGGTCTTCTTCGGTCAGGTCGCGCAGTTCGGCGATATCCTTATGGCGGAACATTGCGTTGCCGTCGAAGCCGAGCTTCGCGTCGAGGACGAGCAGTTCGTCGCCGTTCGCGCCTTCGCAAACCGCGAGCGGGTTGATCTCGATCTGCTCGGCATCGGTCGCGAGGAAGGCGTCGTAGAGGCCGGCGAGGACCTTCGCCGCCTGCTTGGCGAGATCGCCGTCGAGTTCGAGCGCGGCGGCGACGCTGCGCCCGTGGTGCGGCATCAGCCCCGTCGCGGGGTCGATCGTGATCGTGTGGATCTTTTCGGGCGTGTTGTGCGCAACGGTTTCAATGTCCATCCCGCCTTCGGTCGAGGCGACCACCGCGATGCGGCTCGATGCGCGGTCGACGAGCAGCGCGAGATAATATTCCTTTTTGATGTCGGCGCCGTCGGTGATGTAGAGGCGGTTGACCTGCTTGCCTTGCTCGCCGGTCTGGATCGTCACCAGCGTGTTGCCGAGCATTTCCTTGGCGTGGCTTTCGACTTCCTCGAGCGTCTTGGCCAGCCGGACGCCGCCCTTCGCGTCGGGACCGAGCTCCTTGAACTTGCCCTTGCCGCGGCCGCCCGCATGGATCTGCGACTTCACGACATAAAGCGGCCCGGGCAGTTGCTTCGCCGCAGCGACAGCTTCCTCGACGCTCATCGCGGCGATGCCCTTGGGGATGGCGACGCCAAATTTCGCGAGCAGTTCTTTCGCCTGATATTCGTGGATGTTCATGAGGTCTGCCGGGCCTTTCGACTCTGGAAGGGGAGAAGAATGGCGCCGCATAAGCACAAGTTGCGCGGCAAGGCTACCCCTGCCGCGTCCAGAAAAACTTGGACTGCCGAAAGCGCGGGCTAAGTCGTTAACGCAGCGCGCAAAGCGCCGCCGAACTGGTCGTTACGGTCAATATCTCGGGATCCTTGAGCGCGCGGACCTTGTGCAGGAACTGGTCGAACGACAGATCGCCAAGCCGCTTCTCCTTCAGGCTGCCCAGCGCCGACAGGCGGCGAAGCTGGACGAGCGACAGCCGGTCGACCATCCGTTCGGCCATGCACGCGGACATCGCCTTGGAAAGCCCCGCATTGTTTAGCCCGGTGCGCAGCCGCGCCTCGGGCGTGGCGCAGCCCGCGAGCATGAGCGCGGCGGCGATCAGCGGCAGAATGGCAAAGCGCATCGTCTATCTTCCATGAAATTCGGCAACCGCGCCCGATACCGCCTGCATGAGTTGCATACGAGCGGGAATCGGCGACGTCGTACTGCCCATCATCACGACGATCGCATAACGCGTGCCGTCGGGCGCGGTGGCGATGCCGATGTCGTTATAGCCCGCGGTCATGCCGTTGAGATCCTGCCCCGTCCCGGTCTTGTGCAGAAACTGCCAGCCCGCCGGGAGCCCGGCCTTGAGGCGCTTCGGCCCGCTCTTCGTCCGGCTCATCACGCCGAGCAGATAGTCGGTCGATTCGGGCGACAGCAATGCCCCGCGCGCCAGCCGCGTCAGGCCGCTCGCGATCGCCGAGGGACTGGCGCCATCGACCGGGTTTGCCAGATAATTGTCCATCGCCGCGCGGCGTGTCGCGGGCGGTAGCGCGGCGCGAGCGGCCTGGAAGTTGCGCCCGATCGAATAGCTCTGCTGCCAGGTCAGCCCCGCGGTTCCGGCCTGCAGCAGCCGTTCGCCGGGGCCGAAGCGGATCGAGCCCAGATCTTTTTTGCGAATGAAGGCGCGCACCGCCTCGGGACCGCCGACGGTGCGCAACAGGCTGTCGTTCGCAAGATTGTCGCTGTGGGTGATCGCGGTCTCGATAAGGTCGCGGACGCTCATCGTCACGCTCCCCTCGGCGCGGACGCGATCGGCGAGCGGCTGGTGGAAGACGACCAGATCCTCGGGACCGATCCGCACGCGCTGGTCGAGGCTCATCCGGCCGTTGTCGACCGCATCGAGCACTGTCATCGCCACCCACAGCTTCGACACGCTCTGCTGGGGAAACAGGTCGGGGCCGCGCTGCGCGATCGCCCATTCGCCGTCGATGCGCTGGACCGCGATGCCGACCTTGCCCGGATAGGCGCGCCACAGCGCATAGATCCGGTCGCTAAGGCCGGGCGCGGGACGGCGGAAGCCGGGATCGAGCGTAGCGCGCGGCGGGGCCGCATCGCGGACCGGCTGCCCGATCGGCACGGTCACCGCGCCCGAGCCTTGCGGCGCTTGCGCCTGACGCGGCGGCGGCACAATCGCCGCGCTGCTCACGCACCCTGCGAGCAAGGCGGCACCAATCGTCAAACCGAGCAGCGGCCTGCCCGAAAAGTGAAACGTCATTCAAACCCCGCGGCTACGGCCGTCATCATCGTCCCGACCCCTTTGGTCGGGCCCATTCGTCCCGCAGGCGGGCAGCCGGGGCCAGCGATTTGCGACGAATGATTCCCGACGCACGGTGAGCGGCGGAACCTCTGCCGGTCAGGGCGCCGGAACCTTGCGTACCAGGTCGGGATAGAGGCGCTTCAAGGCTGCGAGCTTCGGCGCATCCCAGCGGACGATATAGGGATTCGATGGGTTCAGCCGCATGAAATTCTGGTGACTCGCTTCGGCCGGATAGAAGGTCTTGTAGCTTTCGATCGGCACGATCACCGGCTTCGCGAAATATTTCCCCTTGCCGATCTGCGCCAGATAGGCGGTCGCCACCTGTCGCTGCGTCGCATCCATCGGCACGATCGCGGCGCGATATTGGGTGCCCGAGTCGGGTCCCTGACGGTTCCTGAGCGTCGGGTCGGCAACCACCGAAAACAGCACGCGCAGCAGTGTGCCATAGCTGACCTGCGTCGGGTCATAGACGATGCGCACCGCCTCGGCATGGCCCGAGGTGCCGTCGTGCGTCAGCTCGTATTTCGCGGTCGCCCTGCTGCCGCCATGATAGCCCGACTCGACCGAGATCACGCCCTTCACATTCGAAAAGACGCCCTCGACGCCCCAGAAACAGCCGCCCGCGAGAACGGCGGTCGCGCGCTTCGCCTTGACCGCAGGATCGACGGCAGCGGCGGGGAGCTTGACGACGCTTTCGGCCTGCGCGGGCGCGCATTGCGACAGGACGGCCGCGGCGAGCAGAGCGACGAGCGGGCGCGCCCGCGGCGTCACAGCGCCATCGCGAACGCCGGATGCTGGATCATCACGATCAGCCCGCCGATCGCGAAGCCGGCGAGCATGGTCGGAAACCAGTCGGAGCGGAGAAGGGAAACCATGGGAGCCTCTTTTTTGCATATCGTCATGTACGATGGAGCCGGAGCCCCGGTTACACCGAACGATATGGCGCGCCCCTTGCCATCCGTCAGTGATCGCCGTCACCCTTACGGGCGACGGCTTACTATCAGGTGAACCGCCCGGTCGCGCAGCGTTCAGCTTAGCGCCGCGCACGCCTGCTGGATGCGCACGCACGCTTCCTTGAGCACCGCTTCCGATGTCGCGTAGGAAACGCGGAACGCCGGCGACAGGCCGAAGGCGCCGCCATGCACCGCCGCGACGCGTGCCGCATCGAGGAAATAGTCGATCAGCGCCTCGTCGGTGTCGATCAGCTTTCCGTCGGGGGTCTTCTTGCCCATGCAGCCGCTGGCGTCGGGATAGACGTAGAAAGCGCCGTCGGGGACGGGGCACGACAGGCCCGGCGCGTCGTTGAGCATCGCGACGACCATGTCGCGGCGCTTCCGGAACGCGGCGTTGCGATCGTCGAGAAACTGCTGCGGCCCGCCGAGCGCGGCGGCGGCGGCGGCCTGCGCGATCGAACAGGGGTTCGAGGTCGACTGCGACTGCAGCTTGCCCATCGCCTTGATCAGCCATGCGGGACCGCCGGCATAGCCGATGCGCCAGCCGGTCATCGCATAGGCCTTCGAACAGCCGTTCACGGTCAGGATGCGGTCGACGAGGTCGGGGCAGCGCTGGGCGATCGTCGAGAATGCGAAATCGGCGTACCAGACATGCTCGTACATGTCGTCGGTCATCACCATCACATGCGGATGACGGCGCACGACCTCGCCGATCGCGTCGAGCTCTTGCGGCGAATAGGCCGCGCCCGACGGGTTCGAGGGCGAGTTGAAGATGATCCAGCGCGTCTTTTCGGTGATCGCCGCATCAAGCTGCGCGGGCGTGATCTTGTAGTTCTGCGCCGCCGACGCCTCGATCACGACGGGCTTGCCGCCGCAAAAAGCGACGATGTCGGGGTAGCTCACCCAATAAGGCGCAGGGATGATCACCTCGTCGCCCTTGTCGACGGTCGCGACGAGTGCGTTGAACAGCGTGTGCTTGCCGCCGACGTTCACCGTGATCTGGTCGAGGCCGTATTCGAGGCCGTTGTCGCGGCGGAACTTGCCGCGGATCGCTTCCTTGAGCGCCACCGTGCCGTCGACGAGCGTATATTTGGTCTGGCCATTGCGAATAGCCTCGATCGCCGCTTCCTTGACGAAGTCAGGCGTGTCGAAATCGGGCTCGCCCGCCGACAGACCGATCACGTCGATGCCTTCGGCCTTCAGCTTGGCGACGCGCGCGGTCATCGCGAGCGTGGCCGACGGCTGGATGCGGTTGAGGGCGGCGGACGTATGCGGCTTCAGCGACATGGGTCAGGCTTTCCGTGGCTTGCGCGGATCGATTGCGAATTGACAGGAAATTGCGCGCGGCCGCGCCTAAAGCCTCCGGCCGATATTCGCAAGCGCGCAGCGGTATAATTTACCTATGCACTGCGCGTCACGCGGACGAAGGCTCGGCCAGCCGCGCCGGAACCAGCCCGCGAAGCGAATTGCCGACATAGAATCCCTCGGCAAGGTCGGCGAGCCGCAGGTGCGATTCGGCGGCGCGGCCCTTTGCGATCAGTTCGGCGCGCAGCACGCCGGGCAGCAGCCCGAGCGACAGCGGCGGGGTCAGCAGCACCCCCTCGCGCTCGACGAAGATATTGCTCCAGCTCCCCTCGGTGACGAAGCCCGGTTCGTCGACGAACACGACTTCGGCTGCGCCGCTCTCGATCCGCGCCGCGTCATAGGCCGCGCGCAGGCTGGTCTTGTGCGCCAGGCGGAAATCGTCCGCGGCCAACGGCGCGGGCCGCACGGCGACAGGCACGGGCAGTTCGGCAAGGCGTGGCAGCGGCGACACTTCGATCGCCAGTGCGCCCGACGACGATAGCCGCATCCGCACCCGCGCCGCGGTGCGAAGGCGGAAGGTCGCCGATTGCAGGCTGTTGCGCGCACCATGGCGGTCGAACGCGAAACCGAACGCCGCCGCGCTCGCCTTCATCCGGGCCAGATGCCCTTCGAGGCGCTGGACGCCCTCGACAGGGTCGAAAAACATCGTCTCGAGAAGGTCGAAGCTTTCCCCCGCTGCGCCCACAAATTCCCCCTTGGCCAGACATTCGCGCCATTCCTCCGCCGGCTGGCTATCGGCGACGATCCCGGAACCGAGGCCCAGCGTGGCGCAAGCCGCGCCGTCGCGCAAGCCGGTCTGCGACGGAAAGATCAGCGTGCGGATCGCAACGTTGAACGCCGCGTCGCCGCCGGCTTCGATGAAGCCGATCGAGCCCGTGTAGAGGCCGCGCGCATCGCTCTCCAGCTCGTCGATGATTTCCATCGCGCGCACCTTCGGCGCGCCGGTGATCGATCCGCAAGGGAAGGCGGCGCGCAGGACGTCGACCGCCCCCGCCCATTCGGGCAAGGTGGCGGTGACGTCCGACACGAGCTGGTGGATCGTCGGAAAGCTCTCCACCCGGAACAGGTCGGGCACCGCGACCGACCCCGGCACCGCGACGCGCGACAGGTCGTTGCGGATGAGGTCGACGATCATCAGATTTTCGGCGCGCTGCTTCGGATCGGCGGCCAGCCCGCGGGCCGCGGCCGCGTCGGCCGCCCCATCGGCCAGCCGCGTCGCGGTGCCCTTCATCGGCCGCGCCATCACCTCGCGCCCGCGCAGCGCGAAGAAAAGCTCGGGCGAGTGCGACGCGATCGCCTGCGTACCGGTCCAGATGAAACCGCCATAGCCGGCGCGCGCGGTCCGGCGCAGCCGCGCATAGACCGCGAGCGGATCGCCGAGCACCGGCACGTCGGCGCGGAAGGTGAGGTTCGCCTGATAGATGTCGCCCGCGCGGATATAATCGAGCACGCGCGCCACCGCCGCCTCATAGGCCGCGCGCGCGATACGCGGCGCGACCCGGCCGACCCATGCGGCGTCGGGATCGGGAAAGAGGGCCGGCACGGCGTCGGCTTCGATCCGCTCGACGCTGCGGAACAGCCCGAACCATGCAAGCGGCGCGTCGCCGCCGGGATCGCCCGCCGCGCCGCGCCATGCGGGCGCCAGTCCCTTGCCCGCTTCATAGGCCAGATAGCCTGCGGCATGAAGCCCGCTGCGCCCCGCCGCCTCGAGCCGATCGAGCAGCGCCGGGATCTGGTCCGCCGACGCCGCCGTCAGCACCTGGGCCGGGTCGCGGAACAGGCGCGCGGGCGCGGCGCCATGCACGCGCGCATCGTCGAGCAGGACGAAGGCCTGTTCGTCCGGACCTGTTGCCAGTCGCATCATCGCCGTCGTCGGCAAACCTCCACGATGCGCTTATCGCTCGCGGCGCACCTTGACCGACGGCCGCCCTTCGAGGCTGAGGAAAAAGGTGCCGAGCGTGCCCGACTTGATCTCGACCTTCTGCCCGACGCGCGGGCGCAGCGGCATTCGCTTGCCGTCGGTCTGAACCCACAGCGATCCGTCCGCCATTTCGATCCGATAGCCGTCGGCGCCGTCGGCGACCGACGCAACGGTCGTTTCGACCCGCTCGATCTTGTCCTCGTCGTCGTCGCCGCCGAACAGACCTAGGCTCGGCAAGGTAAAGCCGAACAGGCCGCGCCGCGTCTTCTTGACCGTTTCCTTGTCGGCAAAGGTGATTTCGCGCGCCTGGTCGGCCGCCGACAGCTCGCCGACCTCGCGGTCGAAGCAGGCGAGGCGCGCGGCGGGGTCGGCGATATCGCGGCACGCATAAAGTTCGTTGATCTGGGCGGGGCGCGGCGGGGCTTCCTTGTCCCTGGCGACCGCCGGCGCAGCCATGCAGGCGATTAGGACGATGGGCGCGCCGAAACGCACGATATGCTGCAACACCATGGACGAACCCCTGTCAGACCGGACGGTCCCCTGACTAGCCGCCGCCGCCCCGCGCCGCAAGATTGCGGACGCGGCGAAGCCTGCCTAGAGTGATGTAAACAGCACGGATGAAAGGGTCTCCCTCCGCGATGACGCCCCCCTACGACTGGTCGACCGATTACCGCCACCCGACGAAGTGGGACCAGTTGTTCGAACCGCTCTCGCTGCCCGCGATGCTCGCGGCCAGCGTTGCGGCAAAGGGCGATGCGCCGATGCTCGACTTCATGGGCCGGCATTTTTCGTACACCGAAGTCGCGACCGGCGCCGCGCGGGTCGCGCGCGGGCTGCAATTGCTCGGGATCGGCAAGGGCAGCCGCGTCGGCCTGTTCCTGCCCAACGTGCCGCACTATGTCGCCGCCTATTATGGCGCGCTTGCCGCGGGCGCGACGGTGGTCAATTTCTCGCCGCTCTACACCGCGCACGAACTCGAAGCGCAGGTCGAGGATTCGGGCACCGACACCTTGTTCACGATCAGCGCCACAGCCTTGCTGCCGACCGCGCTCGAAGTGCTCGACGGATCGAGCCTCAAGCGGCTGGTTGTCGGCTCGATCGCCGGCGGGCTCCCGCACGCAAAATCGGTCCTCTATCGCCTCTTCAAGCGCAAGGAGGTCGCGCCGCTGCCCGCCGACCCGCGCGTCATCCGCTTCTCGGCGCTCACCGACAATGACGGCAAGCCCGATCCGGTCGCAATCGATCCGGAACGCGACGTCGCGCTCATCCAATACACCGGCGGTACCACCGGCACGCCGAAGGGCGCGAAACTCACCCACCAGAATCTGACCGCCAATGCGCGGCAGGTGAACGGCATCGACCCCGACCATGACGCCGACGACCGCATTCTCGGCGTTCTTCCCTTCTTCCACGTCTTCGCCAACACCTGCGTGCTCAACCGCACCGTCCTCAACGGCGGGATGATCGCGATGCTGCCGCGCTTCGACGCGAAGGCGGCGTTGCAGACAATCACGCGGACGAGAGCGACCGCGCTGCCCGGCGTGCCGACCATGTACCAGGCGCTGCTCGACCATCCCGACCTCGCCGGCACCGACTTCTCCAGCTTGCGCGTCTGCATTTCGGGCGGCGCGCCGATGCCCGCCGAGCTGCGCGAGAAATTCATCGCCGCGACCGGCGCCTCGCTCGTCGAGGGCTATGGCCTCACCGAAAGCTCGGGCGTCGTCGCGACCAACCCCTATGACGGCCCGGTCAAGCCCGGCACGATCGGGCAGCCGATCCCCGCGACGCACATCCGCCTGCTCGACAAGGAAGACCCGTCGAAGGACGCGCCCGCGGGCGAGCCCGGCGAACTCGCGGTGAAGGGGCCGCAGATCATGCAGGGGTACTGGAATCGCCCCGACGCCGACGGGGACAGCTTTACCCCCGACGGCTGGTTGCGCACCGGCGACGTCGCGACAATCGATGCCGACGGCTATATTCGCATCGTCGACCGGCTGAAGGACATGATCGCGGTCGGCGGGTTCAAGGTCTATCCGAGCGTGATCGAGGCGCATCTCCACGAGCATCCAGCGGTCAAGGAAGCGATCGTGCTCGGCGTGCCCGACGCCTATCGCGGCGAGGCGCCCAAAGCGTTCGTCACGCTGGAGGAAGGTTTCGAGGTTTCGGGCGAAGCGCTTGCCGCCTGGCTCAATCCCCAACTCGGCAAGCATGAACGGGTGACGGCGGTCGAGGTGCGCGACAGCCTGCCCAAGACGATGATCGGCAAGCTCGACAGGAAGGCGCTGCGGGCTGAGGAGGGGGCCTGATCGCGCCCACCATCCGCCGCATCAGCGCGCCCGCGCCGTCGCCCTCACCTCACCCGCCGCGCACCATCGCATCGTCTCTTCGCCGAATTCGGGATCGCCGACCGCGATCCGATCGGCGCCCAGCACCCGCAGCGTCTCGCCCGTCGCGGCATCGACGACCCACCCGGCACCGCGCCGTTTGACGCTCGCAATCGGGTTCATGCGATTGGGATTGAAGGGCTGGGCGTCGATCCAGCCCGTCCGTTTGCCGTCGAAATAGAAGATCAGTTCCATTTTCGACCCGCAAGCCGCAGCGACGGGGACATAATGGCCCGGCCGGATGTTGAAGGGGGGTATCGGCGCGGGCATAGCCGATGCGACCACCGTGGCAGGCGCAGCACCGCCCGCAAGTTGCGGTCTTACCGACCGGATCGCTGCCTGCATCGGTTTCGGCAACTGGCCGAAATCGCATTTCGAATGGGACGTATCGCTCACATCGACTCCGCCGCCTACATTTCGGAAACTTACGTCGCGCAGGGTCATTTTCCCCGGTGCCCCTGCCCTGACGGCAAGGCTTCCATACGGGCCGCTATCCTCGGCGGTCCAGGCCAGCGTAAAGCCCCGGTAGTGGCGGCTTGTTTCCGCATACTCGCGACCGGCCGGAGGTGGTCCCACGCGCTGAATCGCGTTCACTTGCGCATTTGCAGCGTAACCGGGTCCGCCTTGGTTCACCCGGCCGAAATTTACCCCGTCATAGAAAAAGACGCTGCTCGCCTTTGCGCATCCCTCATAATCATCGGCATAAAGACCCTGCGCTATCGGCAAGCCTTGCGCGGCAAGGGCTGGCGAAGCAGTCGCTGCCGTCACCAGCAAGAACAGACCGGCCGATGCAATCGGACATTTGATGGGCACAACACTCTCCCCGGACAGATTGCCAAGCGATATTAATTGCATAGCATGGCGCAGCTCCGCCATATATTTTTTGCCTGGCGTCGGGACCGCGATAGCCAGAAAAGCGCATCGCATCGCTGCCCATCGGAAGCGGCGGCCGGGAAAGCAGCATGGCCATGCGAAAAGCACGCAATGAGATATTGTAACCTTGGTCATGTTATGCCATATCAATGCCCGCAGTTGGTCCAACGGAGAATCGGGTGACCCAAGTCGCCAATCATAGCCATGCCTGGCCGCGCTTCGGCGCGCTGGTGCGGGCTGCGCGCGATTCGCGGCCGCTGACCTCGCTTTCGGCCGACCAGCTCGCGATGGGGCTGTCGGGGCTGTGCCTCGTCCACTGCCTCGCGACGACGATCTTTTTTGCCTCGATCGCATCGGTCGGCGGAGTGTTTCTCGACAATCACCTGTTCCACGAGATCGGTCTGGTCATTGCGATCGGCTTCGCGCTGATCACCCTCGTCTCGGGCGTGCTCAGCCACGGCTATATGATGCCGTTCGGCGTCGGCTGTTTCGGGCTCGGCATGATGGCGGGCGCGCTGTCGCGGCCGCACGACGGCAGCGAGGTGCTGGCGACGATGATCGGGGTTGCAGTCGTTGCGCTCGGCCACGACCTTAACAGGCGCGCAACGCGCTGATACGCAGTCCCCGCAGCTTGCGGGGAACCTCCAAACGACATACATTGCCTTCGGACGGGGGCAGAGCGGCACGATGGCCGCGCAAGGAAGAGCCAATGGGCAAGCATGAACATCCGCACGTCGAGGCGACCGGCGCCTCGCTCGCCAGAGCGGCACAGGATGCGCTCGAAAAGGGCGGCGAGGCCTGGACCGACATGCGCGCGCAGATTTTCGATGCCGTCGCCGAAATCGGCAAGCCTGCGAGCGCCTATGAAATCGCCGACATCGTGTCGCAAAGGCGTGGCAAGCGCGTCGCGCCCAACAGCGTCTATCGCATCCTCGACCTGTTCGTCGCGAACAACCTCGTCCGCCGGGTCGAAAGCGCCAACGCCTTCGTCGCGAACAGCCATCCGGGCTGCCTGCACGACTGCATCTTCCTGATCTGCGACAGCTGCGGCACCGCGGTGCATGTCGACAATGACAAGCTCTCCGACGGCGTCCGCGCCGCCGCCGAGGCGACGGGCTTCGCCGCCGAACGCCCGGTGATCGAGGTGCGCGGCAAATGCGCCGAGTGCCAATAGGTTGAATTACGACCTGTCGGCGGCGCGCTGGTGGTACGGGGCGCTGCTGCTCGGCATCGCCGTCTTCCTCTTCGGCCTCCATCTCGCACAGGTCTTCCCGGCAAGCGGTTATGCGGTCGAGCCCGGCTATGGCGCGCCCGTCCTCGCGTTCGAATTCGCGGGCGGCCAGCCCGACCTCATCGCCATCTTCGGCCCCGACAGCGACCCGCGGCAGGTCGGCCGCCTCGCCGCGATGCGGACGGGGAACGAGCAGGATTATCTCTACATGCTGCTCTACGCGGGTTTTCTCGCATCGGGGCTCGTGGCGCTCTCGCACGAGTCGGGACTGCGCGCGCTGAAGACAGCGGCCGCGCTGCCGATCGTCGCGGGGCTCTGCGACGCATGGGAGAATTGGCTGCTGTTCGATATCCAGGCCGCCTTCACCGTCGGCGACTATTCGCCCGCGATGGCGAGCCTGCCCTATCCCGTCACCGCCAAATTCGTGCTGCTGGCGCTCACCAATGTCGCGATCGGCCTCGGCATCGCGCGGATCGGCCGCTGGCACGAGCTGGCCGGGACGCTCGTCATCGTCGCCTGCGTGCCCGTGCTGATGGCGATCGCCGTGCCGGCGCGCTACGGCTGGACCCTGCTCGCATCGACCGGCGGCGGCTGGATCATTCTGCTCGGCCTCGCGGCGATCGCGAGCTGGCGCGCGGCGGTGGGCAAGTGCCCGCTCATCCCGCCCGAGATGCCGGCGCCCGCGCGGCGCCGTGCCAAACCCGACGCCGCACCGGCCCGCAAACTCTTCGGCCGCCGCGGCACCTAAGCCCCTTCCCACCCCGGCCCGCCGGGTCTAGGGAGACGCCGAATCCTGAAACAGGAAAGGGGCTGCACCCATGAACACCGTCGTCATCCGCGAGGACGATCTGATCGAAACGATCGCCGACGCGCTCCAGTATATCAGCTATTTCCACCCGATGGACTATATCCGCGCGCTCGCCGCGGCCTATGAGCGCGAGGTGTCGCCCGCCGCCAAGGACGCGATGGCGCAGATATTGTCGAACAGCCGGATGTGCGCCGAGGGGCATCGCCCGATCTGCCAGGACACCGGCATCGTGACCGTCTTCATCAAATGGGGCATGGACTGCCGCCTCGACAGTCCCCGCAGCCTGCAGCAGGTGGTCGATGAAGGCGTCCGCAAGGCATATCTCCATCCCGAAAACAAGCTCCGCGCCTCGATCCTCGCCGACCCGGCGTTCAGCCGCGTGAACACCAGGGACAACACGCCCTCGGTGCTCAATGTCGAGATGGTCCCCGGCGCCAAGGTGGTGATCGACGTCGCCGCGAAGGGCGGCGGCAGCGAGAACAAGTCGAAGTTCAAGATGATGAACCCCAGCGACAGCCTCGTCGACTGGGTGCTCGAAATGGTGCCGCAGATGGGCGCCGGCTGGTGCCCGCCGGGCATGCTCGGCATCGGCATCGGCGGCACCGCCGAAAAGGCGATGCTGCTCGCCAAACAGTCGCTGATGGACCCGATCGACATGACCGAGCTGCTCGCGCGCGGGCCGAGCAACCCGACCGAGGAACTGCGTATCGAGCTTTATGAAAAGGTCAATGCGCTCGGCATCGGCGCGCAGGGGCTCGGCGGCCTCGCCACCGTGCTCGACGTCAAGATCGCCGACTGGCCGACCCACGCCGCATCGAAGCCCGTCGCGATGATCCCCAATTGCGCCGCAACGCGCCACGCGCATGTGACGCTCGACGGCAGCGGCCCGGCGTTCCTCGAACCGCCGGTGCTCGCCGACTATCCTGAGATCGACTGGGCGCCCGACAAGGCCGCGATCAGCGTCGATCTCGACAGCCTGACCCCCGAAGTCGTCGCGAGCTGGAAGCAGGGCGACCGGCTTTTGCTCAATGGCAAGATGCTCACCGGCCGCGACGCCGCGCACAAGCGCATCGCCGACATGCTGGCGAAGGGCGAGGAGCTCCCGGTCGAGTTCAAGGGCCGCGTCATCTATTATGTCGGCCCCGTCGATCCGGTCGGCGAGGAAATCGTCGGCCCCGCCGGCCCGACGACCGCGACGCGTATGGACAAGTTCATGGACATGATGCTGGAACAGGGCCTGCTCGCCTGCGTCGGCAAGGCCGAACGCGGCCCCGCCGCGACGCAGGCGATCGCCAGGCACAAGAGCGCCTATCTGATGGCCGTCGGCGGCGCAGCATACCTCGTCGCGCGCGCAATCAAGGGCAGCAAGGTCGTCGGCTTCGCCGACCTCGGCATGGAGGCGATCTACGAGTTCGAGGTCAAGGACTTCCCGGTCACCGTCGCGGTCGACAGCGAAGGCCAGAACGTCCACGTCAACGCGCCGAAGCTGTGGCAGCAGCGGATTGCGGACGAGGGGTTGCTCGAGAAGGCGTGAGGGAGCGCGGCGATGGCGAAGAGCGAAGACATCGACCTCTACTCGCCCCTCCCGCCCGACGAGATCGCACACAAGCTCAAGGCGATCATGGACGATCCGATGACGACCGCGACGGCGCGCGTCTATGGCAGCGGCAGCCAATATGACATGACGCTGCGCTATGCGCGTCGCAACGTCCAGAATCCGATGGCGCCGACGCTCGAAGCGGCGATGGAGCCTGAGGGCGAGGGTACGCGGATCACCGGGACGCTCGGCCTGACGCGATCGGGCCGCCTCTTCCCCTTCGTATGGCACGGTTTCCTGTCGCTGTTCGTGATCGTCGGGGTCACCGTCGCCTGGTTTGTGCCCGAAGCGCTGCTGTTCGGCGTGATCTTTGCAGGCATTCCGCTGTTCATGATGGTCGTCGGCGCCCTCGCCTTCCGCGCCGGCGGCGCAAAGGACGACGAGGACCGCCGTGAAATCCTGCACTTCCTCGACCGCGAACTGGGTGCGAAGCCTGCAGCCTAACGCTGGCTGCGCATCCGTTCGACGAACAGCGCGACGTCCATCGCGTCGTCCCCGGGCTCGCGCGGCGCATATTGCGCGAAGGCGGCATAGGCCTCGGCCCAGCGCTCCTCCATCCGCACGACGTTATAGGGGTGGCTGACGAGATAGAATTGCCCCGCCTCCATCTGCGGCACGATGCGGTCGGCGAAGGCATCGGCGTCCATCGCGGGCGCGGCATGGCGCGTCATGTCGGACTTGACCCAGCCGGGAATGATGACGCCGACCTCGATATTATCCGGCGCCTCGTTACGCAGCGTGTCCATCAGTCCGACGACGGCATGTTTGCTGGCGACATAGATGCCGCCATTCGTCCGCACCGCGTTGAACAACCCGTTCTCCGACGCCGTCGCATAGATCGCCGACGGCAGGCCGTCGTCGCGGAAACGTCGCCCGAACGTCCGGACGCAATGCCACACGCCCCAGAAATTGACCTCGACCAGCGCGCGCGCCGCGGCATCGTCGGCGTCGAGGATTTCCGTCCGGACGCCGCTGACCCCGGCGTTGGCGACGATCGCATCGGCGCGACCATGCTGGTCCCTGGCAAAATCGGCGAGCGCTTCGACAGCGGCGGCGTCGGTAACATCGCCCGCGAAGGACAGCGCCTCGATCCCGAGCGCGCCCAGCGCATCCACCGCCTCGCCCAGCCTGTCCGCGCGCGGCTCGAACAGGATGATCCGCGCACCCGCCGCGCCGATCCGCTTCGCCAACGCAAAACCGATCCCCGTCGCCCCACCGGTGATGACGACGCTCTTGCCCTGAAAGTCCATGGCCCCTCTCCTTCCTTGCAAGGCTAGGCGCGCTGCGCCATCAGCGTCAACGCAGCAGGGGATCAACGATGAGCTTCACTCTCACACCCATCGGCCATGTCCGCGGCGGCCGCGCCGACGCGATCGACGACGACTGGGGTGCCAGCCGCGCGACGATCGCTCTCGACCCCGATCAGTTCACCCCCGACGCGCTCGCCGGCCTTGCCGACTTCAGCCACGCCGAGGTGATCTTCCTGTTCGACAAGGTGCCCGACGACAAGATCGAGACCGGGGCACGCCATCCGCGGGGCCGCGCCGACTGGCCGCTCGTCGGCATCTTCGCGCAGCGCGGCAAGAACCGCCCCAACCGCATCGGCCTCACCACCTGCCGCATCGTCGCGGTCGATGGCCTAAGCGTCGAGGTCGAAGGGCTCGATGCGATCGACGGCACGCCGGTGCTCGACATCAAGCCGGTGATGGTGGAGTTTCTTCCGCGTGGGGATGTGCGGCAGCCGGGCTGGTCGCACGAATTGATGCAGGGATATTGGGTCAAACCGTAAAACACAGCAAAGGGGTTCATGATGCGCGACGACGAACAGGCCTTCCAGACGATGGTCGAGAGGCGCGGCCTGCTGCGCGGCGCCGCGATGCTCGGCGCCGGCGCGATGGCGATGAGCCCGCTGCCCGCCCTCGCCGCGAGCAGCCAGAGCGCCGCGATCCGCAAGGCGGCCGAGGCCGGCAAGGACGCCTCGCTCAAGCGGCTGCGCGACTGGATCGCCCTCCCCTCGATCGCCGCCGAGAACCGCAACATGCCCGAAGGCGCGGCCTATATGGCCGAGCTTGCCAGGGACGCGGGCTTCACCAATGTCGAGATCGTCCCGACCGACGGCCATCCCGGCGTGTTCGGGACGATCGATGTCGGCGCGAAACGCACCCTCGGCATCTATTTCATGTACGACGTCAAGCAGTACGACCCGGCCGAATGGTCGTCGCCGCCGCTCGAAGGCAGGATGGTCGACAAGCCGGGCTTCGGCCTGTCGATCGTCGGCCGCGGCGCGGTGAACCAGAAGGGTCCCGAGGCGACCTTCCTCGCCGCGCTCCACGCGATCCGCGCCGCCAAGGCGAAGCTGCCGGTGAACATCGTCCTTGTCTGCGAGGGCGAGGAAGAGATCGGCTCGCCGCACTTCCGTCAGGTCGCGACGAAGCCGAATGTGCTCGCCGCGCTCAAGTCATGCGACGGCATTTTCATCCCCTTCGCCTCGCAGGACAAGACCGGCGCGGTCGATGTCAATCTGGGATCGAAGGGGATCATCGAGCTCGAACTGATCGCGAGCGGCGCGAAATGGGGCCGCGGGCCGAAGGGCGATGTCCACTCCAGCCTGAAGGCGATGATCGACTCGCCCGCCTGGCGGCTGGTGCAGGCGCTCCAGACGCTCGTCACCCCCGACGGCAACACGCCGGCGATCGAAGGCTGGTTCGAGAATGTCCGCCCGCTGACCGACCGCGAAAAGGCGCTGATCCGCGAAGCCGCGAAGGGCGCCGACGAAGCCGCCGAAAAGGCGGCGCTCGGCGTCGACGTCTGGATCGACAATCTCAAATATGACGACGCGCTGATTCGCCTCGCGCAGGAACCGACGGTCAATATCGAGGGACTCGTCGCGGGCTATACCGGCCCCGGCGGCAAGACGATCCTGCCCGGCAAGGCGGTGGCCAAGCTCGACCTTCGCCTTGTCCCCAACCAGACGCGCGCCGAGGCCGAGAAGAAGCTGCGCGCCCATCTCGACAAGCATGGCTTCGCCGATGTCGAAATGAACGTCTCGGGCGGCTACGACCCGACCGAGGTCGCCGAGGACAGCCGCCTCGTCCGCACCGAGCTTGCGGCCTACAAGGCGCTCGGCGTCAAGGCGAACATCAACGCGCGGCTCGCGGGCAGCTGGCCCGGCGCGACCTTCACCGCGCCGCCGGTGTCGATCCCCGCGGCGCATTTCGGCATCGGCCACGGGTCGGGCGCGCACGCGCCGAACGAATATTATCTGATCGATTCGACCAACCCGAAGGTCGCCGGAATGGTCGACGCGACGATGGGCTTCGTCGAATTCCTCTACACGCTGGCGGCGATCAAATAGGAGGGGGCAAATGAGCGGACTCAACGGCGTCGCGCACGTCATCCTGACCGCGGGCGACTTCGCGCGCTCGACCGCCTTCTGGCGCGACATGATCGGCTATCTGGGCCTCAAGCTCGTACTCGACAGCGACTATATGCTCTATGGCGTCGGTGGCCGCACCGCGATCGGCATCCGCACCCCCAGCCCCGAAAACGCGGGCAAACGCTTCGACCAGGGCGCCCCGGGGCTGCACCACGCCTGCTTCCGGATGCGCGACCGCGCGGCGGTCGATGCGGTCCACGCCTTTCTGGCAAGCCGTGGCGACGTGCATATCGTCCACGCCCCGCAGGAAGAGCCGTGGGCGCCGGGCTATTATTCGGTCCTGTTCGAGGATCCCGACGGCATCCGCATCGAATTCAACCATGTTCCCGGCGTCGGCCTGCTCGTCGATGGCGAGGAAATCGGCGGCGCCGACGCGTTCGACGGCAGCTAGAATCCATACACCAGCGTCAGCCGCGTCAGCGTGTCGACGGTCTCGACGCCGGGCGGCGGGTTCGAATCGATCTCCGCCGAATAGGCGAGGCGCGCCGACAGGGCGCCGGTCAGCTTGGCATTGAGCGCGGTCAGCGAACTGGTCGCGGTCTTGCTTTCGCCGACGATGGTCGAGGCGACCTGCGTCAGCCGCAAGGTCGGCGACAATTGCCAGCCGAAGTCCAGTCCCGCGAGACCGGTGATCTCGCTGTCGTGGCGGCCGCTGGTGAAATCGGTCTGCCGCCAAGCGGGCCCGCCCTTCAGGCTCAGCGACAGCCCCTCGCGATCGACGACCTTGTACCCGACGCCGCCCGACAGGTTCCAGCGCGTGTCATAGCCGAGAATACGGTCCTGCTCCCAGCGGCCGAGGCCATAGGCGAAGGCACGCTCGCTCACCTTGTACTGCGGTTCGACCTCGACGACGAAACGCTCGACCGAGGTCTGGCCGTTGGTGCGCTGATAATCGGCCTGCGCGCGGACCTTGTGATTCCAGTCGATCCCCTGCCGCGCCAGCGCGACCCCGGCGCTGAGCCCGGTCGAATCGGTGTTGCCGTTGCTCAGCGTCGCGCCGATCTGCCCCTCGCCCTTCCAATTCTCATAGAATTTGGCCCTCGCCAGCTTCTCGCGCGCCGCCGCAGCCGCCTCATCCTTCAGTCGCTGCCGTTCGGCGCGATAGGCGACGAGCCGCGCCTCGATCTCTGTCGCCAGATCGGGATTGGTCGTCTTTGCCAGCGCGCCGACCGCCTCGACATCGGCATCCTTGCCGCTCGCGATCGCAGCGGCGAGCAGGTCGCCGACGGGATCGGCCGGCGCGACCGGCGGATGCTGGCTCCGATAGCGCGCGAGCAGCGCGTCGATTTCCGCGACATGATCGGGATTGGCCATTTTCGCGACCTTGACCACCGTTTCGACATCGGCGTCCTCGCCGTTCGCAATCGCGGCATTAATCATCGCGCGGACGGCTTCGGACAGCGGCGGGGGCGGCAGCACGACGATGGACTCGGGGACCGGATTGGCCAGCACCGGATCGACCAGCGCCGGGTTGGGCTGCGCCGGATCGGAAGATGCGTGCGCCGGCGGGACGGCGAACGCGGGCAGGCCGAGAGCCGCGAAGCGGAGGAGAGCGGTCATCGAATCTTCCTTCTTCGGGGGTTCGGGTTCGTTCGATCGCGGGGCAGCCCCATGAAGCGGCGTCCGCCCCGCCTATAGCCCGAAAGAGGCTGGCAATTCCACCCCGCCTGCCCCATCTCCCTTTCCATGTGGATCGCCATCATCGCCATTTTCGGGGCCGGCATCGGCAATTTCGCGATGCACCGCGCCTTCATGGAAAGCGACGACCCGCTGATCCAGCAGATGGTCCGCCCGCTCGCCGACAAGGTCGGGCCGAACATCACCTATGTCTTCGAATTCCTGTTGCTCGTCGGCGCGATCGCGATCGCGTCGCGCAACTGGTTCACCGGCCTCCTGCTCTATGGCCTCTACACCATCTTCAATGCGATGGCGTTCAGCTGGATCATGCACCGGCCACGCTGACTCCGCCCGGAAGGAATGACCCGGGGCGGACGAGAGCTGGCATTGGCGGACCGGGCTGCGATGACCGGTTGCGACCGATAGTTGCATATCCTCCCCGCTTGCGGGGAGGGGGACCGCCGAAGGCGGTGGAGGGGGCTGGCGTCCTGAAGCGGCGCTGCGGAAGGACGCTAACCCCCTCCGTCAGCCGCTACGCGGCTGCCACCTCCCCGCAAGCGGGGAGGATTTGAAAGGCTGGAATCCACCCCACAGCCGACGGAGTCACGCGAGCCCGTGATACCACCACACCCCGCCGCGATCCTCCTTGCGGATGCGGCCTTCGACCTCCAGCCGCTTGAGGTGCGCGAGCGCCTCGCCGGTCGCGAGATTCTGGTTGTGCCCGGCGATCGGTCGGTTGAACAGCAGCGGAAAGGTATCGACCGCGCGCATCGGCGTCTCCGCCAAGGCTTCGGCGACCTTGTAGAGCCGCATCCGATGCTCGTCGCGGAGCGCCATCAGGCGGACGTGCAGCCCCTTGAATGGCTCGCCATGCGCGGGGCAGGTGACGACGTCGGCGGGCACGGTCGCGATCAGCTTGTCGATCGACGCCAGCCATTCGCCGAGCGGATCGGCGTCGGGCTCGGTGATATTGACCGACACGTTCGAGCTGATCCGCGGCAGCACCTGGTCACCCGAAACCAGCACGCCCTCGCGTTCGTTCCACAGGCACGCATGTTCGGGGCTGTGTCCCGACCCGGTGACGACGCGCCATACATGCTTGCCGAAATCGAGTCGCTGGCCGTCGGCGATACGGACATAGCTGCGCGGCAGCGCAAAGATCATCCGCTGGAACATGTTCCAGCCGCTTGCGCGCTGCTGCTCGATCGCGGCCTCGTCCCAACCGGCGGCGCGCGACTGGGCGAGCACCTCGTCGGGCGCCACTTCGGACGAATCGGCGACGATCGCGCGCGCGGTCAGCATTTCGCCGCGCGTCATCCAGAGTTTGACGCCCTGCTTCTTCGCGATCCAGCCCGCGAGCCCGATATGGTCGGGATGGAGGTGGGTGCCGAACACCCGTGTGATCCGCTTGCCCTTGAGCGCCCCGGCATAGAGCGCCTTCCACGCGTCCGAACAGGCGGTCAGGCAGATGCCGGTGTCGACGACCGCGACACCTTCGCGGCCTTCGCTGTCGGCATCGTCGAGCAGCCAGCTGTTGATATGGCCGAGCGACCCCGGCATCGGGATGCGCGCCCAGCTGATGCCGTCGGCGATGCGGATCGTCTCGCCGGGTGCCGGCGCGGCCTCGCCCCACGGATAGGTCAGCCCGGCGTGGCTGGTCGCGGTGAAGCTGTCGTCCTGGGTCAGCGACGCGTCCGGCGAGCCGCTGGCCGCCGGAATGTGATCCTCGTCGCCGCCCCCGGCCATCCGTCAGGCTTCGCTGTCGGCGTCGGCTTCCTCGGCCGCGCGCGCTTCGGCGGCGGCGGTGCGTTCGGCGCGCAGCTCCTCGAGCAGCGCTTCGCGGTCACCCTCCAGGCGGCTGTCCTCGGGCGCCTTGATGCCGGCCTTCTTCGCGGCCTTGGCGACGAGCGCGTCGAGCTCGCGCTGCGAACAGAGACCGAGCGTCACCGGATCCTTGGGCACGATATTCGCGCTGTTCCAGTGGCTGCGGTCGCGGATCGCGCCGATCGTGTTGCGCGTGGTGCCGATCAGCTTGCCGATCGCGCCGTCCGACACCTCGGGGTGGTTCTTCAGGATCCAGGCGATGCCGTCGGGTTTGTCCTGGCGCTTGCTGACCGGCGTGTAGCGCGGGCCGCGGGTGCGGCGGATCGTATCCTGCGCCTGAACGCTCATCTTGAGCTTGTAGTTCGGGTCCTTCTGGCCCTTTTCGATCTCGTCCATCGACAGCTCGTGCGCGCGGACGGGGTCGCGGCCGGTATATTTGGTCGCCGCGGTCTCGTCGGCGATCGCCTGCACCTCGAGGATGTGGATGCCGCAATATTCGGCGATCTGGGCAAAGGTCAGCCCCGTGTTGTCGACCAGCCAGGCGGCGGTCGCATGCGGCATCAGCGGGGTAGCGTTGGCATTGGCCATGGCGAAATCTCCAGCGGAAATAATAAGGGCCGCCCCTCGCGGGGCGGCCGGACATTGGCGGGGGATATATGCCGGTTTGACGAAAGGGGCAAGTGCTCGGATTCGAGGGCGGCCTCGGGTGGGAAAGCGGTCATGCCTGCGTTCATCATCGCGGCCCGGGCGCCAAAGTTCAGGAAAGTTCAGCCTCATGCGTCGCCCGTTCTGGACCGGGAGGATTGCCGGACACCTCTCGAACGACTTGCCCCGTCCGCAGGCGCTAGCTGGACGGCAACCGCATTTATCAAGCGCCGGATTAACGCTGGCACAACGGGATGATGTAGGAAAGGCCTGTTTGAAGGCGGTGTCTGCTTTGGGGTGGGGAGGGGTCATTCAATTCTCGTCATGCTGGCTGCGGCGATGGCCTCGCTGTTTCAGCATCCATGGCCGGGCCTTGCATCCGGCGCCGCGCCGAAGGAAACGGCGGACCATGGACCCTGAAACAAGTTCAGGGTGACGATGAAAGATAGGTCCGCAACCGGTCGTTTCCGGACCTTCAGCTATGCCCCCATCGCCACATAGCCCGGCTCGGCCTCGATCCGCGCGAGCCAGCGCTGCACCGCCGGATAATCGGCGAGCGCGAAGAAGCCGCTCTCCTCCGCGACATGCGTATAGGCATAAAGCGCGATATCGGCGAGCGAGAGCGCCCCGCCCGCGAGCCAGTCGTTCTTCGCCAGATGCTCGTCCATCAGCGCCAGCGCGGCCTTCCCCGCCTCGATCTTGCCGGGCAGCAGCGCCCGCTGGACATCGGTCAAATTCGCGTCGCCGATCCACCCCGTCCAGAAGCGCAGGGTCGCGACATTCGGTTCGTGATTATATTGCTCCCAGAACATCCAGCGCAGCATGTCGGCGCGTGCGAAGCGGTCGCCCGGAACAAGGCGCGAGCCGTCGGCCAGCCAGAAACAGGCGGCATTGCTTTCGGGCAGGAATTGGTCGCCGATCTGGAGCACCGGGATGCGGCCGTTGGCATTGACCGTCGCCAGAAACGCCGGCGTCCGCGTCTCGCCCTTCATGATGTCATATTCGCGCCGCTCGAGCGCGATACCCAGAAGCGCCGCGGTCAGCCGGATCTTGTAGCAATTTCCGCTCGGCGCATATTCGTGAAGGATAGGCCGGTCGCTCATCCCCTGTTTCCTTTCGCTGTCGCCCCCTGCACCAGGACGGCGCCGGATCAGGACAGCCTCAACACAATTTTTCCGACATGCGCGCCCGCCTGCATCCGTGCATGTGCGGCGGCGGCTTCGGCGAGCGGAAAGCTCTGGTCCATCGCGGGCTTCCAGCCGCCTTCGGACAGGCGCGGCCAGAGCGTCCGGTGAATCTCGTCGGCCAGCAGCGCCTTGAACTCGGCGCTCCGCGCGCGGAGCGTCGAGCCGGTCAGCGTCAGGCGGCGCCGCATGATCTGCGACACATCGACCTCGGCCTTCGCGCCGCGCTGGAAGGCGATCGAGACATGGCGCCCGTCGTCGGCGAGACACTCGATGTTGCGCGGCACATAGTCGCCGCCGACCATGTCGAGCACGACCTCGACCCCCTTGCCGCCGGTCAGCCCCTTCACCGCCTCGACATAATCCTCCGCCGAATAGTCGATCGCGTGGGTCGCGCCGAGCGCCGTCGCGGCGGCGCACTTGTCTGCACTGCCGCAGGTGACGATCGTGCGGATCCCGAACAGCTTGCACAGCCCGATCGCGGTCGTGCCGATGCCGCTGGTGCCGCCGTGGATCAGCGCGGTTTCGCCGTCGCGGGCATAGGCGCGCTCGAACAGATTGTGCCAGACGGTGAACACGGTTTCGGGCAGCGCCGCCGCCTCTTCCATCAAAAAGCCCTGCGGCACCGGCAGGCAGCTTCCCCCCGGCGCGACGCAATATTCGGCGTAGCCGCCGCCCGCGACGAGCGCGCACACCGACTGGCCCAGCAGTTCGCGATCGCCCGCCGGCCCGACCGCAACGACGACGCCCGCGACCTCGAGCCCCGGCAGGTCCGACGCACCCGGCGGTGGCGGATAAAAGCCCATGCGTTGCAACACGTCGGGACGGTTCACCCCGGCAGCGGCGACGCGGATCAGCACCTCGCCCGGACCGGGCTGCGGCACGGGCCGGGTTTCGGGAACCAGCACCTCGGGTCCGCCCGGCTCGCGGATCGCGATCACGGTCATTTCGGCTGGCAGGCTGGTCACGCTGGTTAATCCCCCACTGATGAAGTCGTCCCTTGGCGCGCCTTATTGACAGAGGTGCGACACGGGTCAACAGTCGCGCCCAATCAGGGATCCGCGAGAGAGGACGCACCATGGACGATGACGACCTTCCCCGCCGCCGCGACGATGTGCTCGCGGCGCTGATCAAGCAGCCGCTCGATCCGTTGTCGGTCGCCGAACTCGACGAGCGCGTGGCGGTGCTGGAGGCCGAAATCGCGCGCGTGAAGGCGCACAAGGAGGCCGCGGGAACCTTCAAGGCGAGCGCCGAGGCGCTGTTCCGCAAGGGGTGAGCGCAGCGCAACGGCACTGGTAGAGAACGTTCACAAAATCCTTGTCGCGCGGGGAACCGACCGATAGTCTCCGCGCATGTCGTTCGTCATCGACCTGCTCTGCTTCTTGCTGGTGCCGCTGCTCTGCTGGCGCCTCGTTCGCGGTGCGGTGCCGATGGCGGTGCTGCCGATATTGACCGGGCTGGCCGTCGCGATCGCCGCCGACCGCTTCGGCTTCGACAAGGCGGCGCTGGGCCCCTCGCCGCTCGGCGACACGATCGGCTGGCTCGGCGTGCTCGCGCTGGCGTTCAGTGCCGGGCTCGAAACGCGGATGACCGCCGACCATGCGCCGCGCCTCGACGGCCGGCTTGTCGGCGCCGCGCTCGCCGCGCTCGCGCTGCCGTTCCTGGTCGGCTTCGTGGCGGCAGTCTCGGGTACGATGGACGCAGTGCTGGCGCGCCCGCAGGGGGTGTCGCCGCTGCTGTCCGCAGCCGCCATCGGGCTTTGCCTTTCGGTGAGCGCGCTGCCCGTCCTCGTCGGCATCGTTCGCGAGCTGCCGATGGCCGACCGCCCGCTCGGCCATCTCGCGCTGCGCATCGCCGCGCTCGACGACGCCATCCTGTGGTCGGGCCTCGCGCTGCTGCTTTTCCTGCACCGCGGCGAGGGCGCCGCGTCCCTTCCGGGCGGCGGGCTTCCGCTCGCGGCGATCGCCCTCCTCGCGGCGATGGTCGCGCTGCGAAGCCGGATCGGCCGCTTCCTGCCCGACCATCCTGCAATCACCGTCGCGCTGGGCATCTCCTATCTTGCGGCCGGGGCGTGGAGCACCGCGGCGCTGGGACTGCACGAACTGCTCGGCGCCTATTTCGCCGGGGCGATGGCGCCGAAACCGCTCGCCGAACGACTGCGGCCGGAGCTCGTCGGCAGGGTCGCCCTGTTCGGCCTGTCCCCCCTCTTCTTTGCACATCGCGGTCTCAGCATCGACGGCGCGGTCGTCACCGTGGGCGCCATCGGCGCCTCTATGGTCCTGCTATTGATAGCGGGCGCATCCAAGCTGGCGGCGGTGCATCTGGCGCCGCCCGAACCCGGGCTGCCGGGAACCGAGCGCACGCGGCTCGGCCTGCTGCTCCAGTGCAAGGGACTGATGGAGATCGTCGCCGCGACGATCCTCGCGCAGGCGGGGCTCATCACCCCGACGGTCTTTGCCGTGCTCGTGACGCTGGCGCTGGTTTCGACGACGCTCACGGTCCCGCTGTTCCGCCTCGCAACAGGCAGCAAGAACGCACAAACGGTCGCCGCAGGACGCTAGCCCGGTCGCCGACGCGGCTATTGGTTGTTAACCATAATACAACAGTGTCACGGCAATTTCACATTCGCCGCCGCTTTTCCCTTGCGGTGTGGCGGCGGCATCGCCACCTTATGTTCCTAAGGGGGCCGCTCTCCCCGGCCTGGTCCCCGCAAGGAGATGAAGACCATGCCGTCCTTTTCGGAAAGCCTCGAAAAGACACTACACAACGCGCTGAAGGCCGCTTCGGAGCGCCATCACGAATATGCGACGCTCGAGCATCTGCTCTATGCGCTGATCGACGACGATCATGCCGCCGAAGTGATGCGCGCGTGCGGCGTTGCGCTCGACGATCTGCAATCGGCGGTCGTTCACTATCTCGACACCGAACTCGACAGCCTGAAGGTCGAGGGGCACAGCGACCCGTCGCCGACGAGTGGCTTCCAGCGCGTCGTCCAGCGCGCGATCCTGCATGTCCAGTCGTCGGGCAAGGATGAGGTAACGGGCGCCAACGTCCTCGTCGCGCTCTTCTCCGAACGCGAATCCTATGCGGTCTATTTCCTGCAGCAGCAGGACCTGACCCGCCTCGACGCGGTCTCGTATCTCAGCCACGGCGTCGGCAAGGGCGGCAAGCCCTCGCCGCAAGCCGAGCCCGAAGAAAAGGAAGAGGCGAAGGAAAAGTCGGACGGTAAATCCAAGAAGGAAACCGCGCTCGACCAGTTCACCGTCAACCTCAACGAAAAGGCCAAGACCGGCAAGGTCGATCCGTTGATCGGCCGCAGCGCCGAGGTCGACCGCACGATCCAGATCCTGTGCCGCCGCAGCAAGAACAATCCGCTCTATGTCGGCGATCCCGGCGTCGGCAAGACCGCGATCGCCGAAGGGCTCGCGCGCAAGATCGTCGAGAGCGACGTGCCCGAGGTGCTGCTGCCCGCGGTCATCTATTCGCTCGACATGGGCGCGCTGCTCGCGGGCACGCGCTATCGCGGCGATTTCGAGGAGCGGTTGAAGCAGGTCGTGTCCGAACTCGAGGGACTGCCGCACGCGATCCTGTTCATCGACGAGATCCACACCGTGATCGGCGCCGGCGCGACGAGCGGCGGGGCGATGGACGCCTCGAACCTGCTCAAGCCCGCCTTGTCGGGCGGCGTGATCCGCTGCATCGGCTCGACGACCTACAAGGAGTTCCGCAACCATTTTGAAAAGGATCGCGCGCTGCTGCGCCGGTTCCAGAAGATCGACGTGATCGAGCCGAGCATCGAGGACACGAAGAAGATCCTCGCGGGCCTTCGCGAAGCGTTCGAGAGCCATCATAATGTGAAATACACCGCCGACGCGATCAACGCGGCGGTCGAGCTGTCGTCGCGCTACATCAACGACCGCAAGCTGCCCGACAAGGCGATCGACGTGATCGACGAGGTCGGGGCGATGCAGATGCTGGTGCCGCCGTCGAAGCGCCGCAAGACGATCACCGCGAAGGAAATCGAGGCGGTGATCGCGACGATGGCGCGCATCCCGCCGAAGTCGGTGTCGAGCGACGACAAGAAGGTGCTCGAAACGCTCGAAACCGACCTCAAGCGCGTCGTCTTCGGCCAGAACACCGCGATCGAGGTGCTGTCGTCGGCCATCAAGCTGAGCCGCGCGGGCCTGCGCGATCCCGAGAAGCCGATCGGCAATTACCTGTTCAGCGGCCCGACCGGGGTCGGCAAGACCGAGGTCGCGAAGCAGCTCGCGCACATCATGGGCATCCCGCTCCAGCGCTTCGACATGTCCGAATATATGGAGCGGCACAGCGTGTCGCGCCTGATCGGCGCGCCGCCGGGCTATGTCGGCTATGATCAGGGCGGATTGCTGACCGACGCGATCGACCAGAATCCGCATTGCGTGCTGCTGCTCGACGAAATCGAAAAGGCGCATCCCGACCTGTTCAACATCCTGCTGCAGGTGATGGACAACGGCCGCCTGACCGACCACCACGGCAAGACCGTCGACTTCCGCAACGTCATCCTGATCATGACGACCAACGCGGGCGCCAGCGACATGGCGCGCGAATCGATCGGTTTCGGCCAGTCGACACGCGAGGATGTGCAGGAAGAAGCGGTGAAACGCATGTTCACCCCCGAATTCCGCAACCGCCTCGATGCGATCGTGCCCTTCGGCTATCTGCCGCCCGAGGTCGTCGCGCGCGTCGTCGACAAGTTCATCCTGCAATTGGAACTGCAGCTGGCGGATCGCAACGTCCACATCCAGCTCGACGACGCGGCGCGCGAATGGCTGACCGGAAAGGGCTATGACAAGCTCTATGGCGCGCGCCCGATGGGCCGCCTGATCCAGGAAAAGATCAAGCAGCCGCTCGCCGAGGAGCTGCTCTTCGGCAAGCTCGTTCATGGCGGCGAGGTCAAGGTGAAGATGAAGGAAGGCGAGGACGCCAAGGTCGGCAACCCGCTCACCTTCGAAATCACCCCCGCCGCGCCCAAGGCCGCGAAGGGAAAGGCGAAAGGCAAAGCCGAGAAGGCGGCGGAGTAAAGCCAAATAGCTCCCCTCCCGCTTGCGGGAGGGGCAGCGAGACTTGCGGGCTTGCTCGCTAGTCGCAGCGGGGAGGGTTGTAACGCCACAGCCCCTCCCCAAACCCCTCCCGCAAGCGGGAGGGGCTTTCATTACCGCCCCTCGCTTTTTGAGGCCCCAGCGACTATATCACCCCCATGTACGACTATGTCTCCGTAACCGCCGACGAAGCATCGGCGCCCGCCCGCGTCCGCGACGGCACGATCAAGCTGCACGACGAGGCGGGTTTTGCCGGGATGCGCAAGGCGGGCCGGCTGTCGGCCGAAATCCTCGACGCGCTCGTTCCCTTCGTCCAGCCGGGGGTGACCACCGCCGCGATCGACGACCTCGTCCGCACGATGATGCTCGACGGCGGCGGCATTCCGGCGACGCTCGGCTATCGCGGCTTCACGCACAGCTGCTGCACCAGCATCAACCACGTCGTCTGCCACGGCATCCCCGACGACAAGCCGCTTCGCGACGGCGACATCGTCAATATCGACGTCACGACGATCATCGACGGCTGGCACGGTGACACCAGCCGCATGTATCTGGTCGGCGACGTGCCGATCAAGGCGAAGCGTCTTGTCGACGTCACCTTTGAATGCCTGATGCTCGGGATCGAGCAGGCGAAGCCCGGCAACCGCATGGGCGACGTCGCCCACGCGATCCAGAGCCACGCCGAGCGCCATCGCTATTCGGTCGTCCGCGATTTCTGCGGCCACGGGCTCGGCCAGATGTTCCATGACGCGCCCGAAGTCGTCCACGCGGGCCGTCCCGGCACCGGCCCCGAACTCCGCCCGGGCATGTTCTTCACGATCGAGCCGATGATCAATACGGGAAAATATGCCGTGAAGATGCTGCCCGACGGCTGGACCGCGGTAACGCGCGACCGCTCGCTCTCGGCGCAGTTCGAGCATAGCATCGGGATCACGGAAACCGGCTGCGAGATTTTCACCGCCAGTCCCAAGGGTCTGAACGCGCCGCCTTGGAACTGATTCCTTCTCCCTTGATGGGAGAAGGATATGAAGCCTTGTCGCGCAGCGATTAGGCGAAGTTGGATGAGGGTGGCAGTGCGTCACGTCACCGTCCGTTTGAGGCCGAGACCGCACCCCCACCGCTGCGACTAGCCAGCAAGCTGGCAAGTCTCGCTGCCTCCCCCATCGAGGGGGAGGATAAGAGTGCCCCCCTCCCGACACCCCCCATTTTCCCGCTTGCGCCTCCGCGGCTTCCAGCGCAGTCTTGACGTTAACGTCAAGCATAGGCGTGGGGAGAGAATGGGATGGCGAAACGGGTCTTGAAGACCGCGCTGGTCGGCGGCGCATTACTGGCATTGGCGGCATGCAACGCATCGAAGAACGACAGCATCTCGGGCGGCTCGCTCGACGATGCCGAAAAGGCCAGCGAGGCTTTGCTCAAGACCGGCGGCAACGGCGATGATTGGGCCGGCATCGGCTACAGCTACGACGAACAGCGCTTCAGCCCGCTCACCGACATCA